>Ga0207850_100149_pt1 | contig 69875 bp, 70 predicted proteins | sample 23E2SouthBayCA_FD_187746 | JGI IMG/M metagenome (GOLD analysis project Ga0207850, IMG submission 187746) | Aerobic enrichment media microbial communities from Eden Landing Ponds, California, USA - A23 E3 (3) (SPAdes) | ecosystem: Environmental > Aquatic > Marine > Unclassified | place...
CGAGGTCGCCTCCGTCATCTACCGACGAGCCCTGAACGAGGACCTCATTCGGGGACGCTCGATCGAGGGCGTCTCCACCGCCGCCCTCTACGCCGCCTGTCGCAAGGAGGGGATCCCGCGCTCGCTGGAGGAGATCTCCGACGTGTCGCGGGTCGATCGCAAGGAGATCGGACGCACGTATCGCTACATCTCTCAGGAGCTCGGCCTGGAGATGCGACCCGTCGACCCGAAGAAGTACGTCCCCCGTTTCTCCTCCGAGCTCGAACTGAGCGAGGAGGTCCAGTCGAAGGCCAACGAGATCATCGAGACCACGGCCGACCAGGGACTGCTCTCGGGGAAGTCCCCCACCGGATACGCGGCCGCCGCGATCTACGCCGCGTCGCTGCTGTGTAACGAGAAGAAGACCCAGCGCGAGGTCGCCGACGTCGCGCAGGTGACCGAGGTCACCATCCGCAACCGGTATCAGGAGCAGATCGAAGCGATGGGGATTCACAGTTAGGCGTCGCCGGCGGAATCGGTTTTCACGTCGACTCGCCCGCCAGCAACGTTCAAGCCGCCGCGCCGACAACGTTCGGACGAATGCGGCTCGACGAGTTCATCGAGTTCGAGGCGAACGAGCGCGCCGAGCGGCGGCGCCTCGCCGCCGAGAAGGACTACGGAATCTTAGATCACCTCGACTCCTTCGAGCGGCGCTTCGAGGAGCACGTCTCCGACGACGCCGTGGTCGGCAGCGTCTCACCCTCCATCTTCGTCGGGCGCTCGAACTACCCGAACGTCTCGACCGGGCTGCTCTCGCCGGTCGGCCGCGAGGCGCGGGCCGAACGCTTCGAGACCTCCGCGGCCTGGTACGACGAGGGCGTCTCCATCTCGGATGTGTTCGACCGGCGGACCAGCCTGCTCAACTCGACGCGGGGGGTCGACGTGGCGGACGCCGGCGCGACCGGCGGGGTGAAGTCGGTCGGCACCGGTGACGGCCCGGCCGAGAGCGTCCACGACGCGTGGGACGGCTGGCTGGGTGTCCAGCGCGAGGTCGCGATCGCCGACCGCCCGGTCGACGTCGAAATCGGGCTCGACGGCACCCCGGACCTCGACTTCGATATCGGCACGGCGGACATCAAGACGCCGACCGGACCGCGCGCCGCGGCCCGGACCGCCGACCTCGGCGAGAACCCGCACGTTCCGCGCCCGGTGAAGAAGACGCTCGAAGACGACGACTGGCGCGCCGAGGGGGCGATGACGTACCTCTACCGCCGCGGATTCGACGTGTACGATATCAACACGATCCTCTCCGCGGGCGCGCTCGGCCGCGGACGAAACCGCCGGCTCGTCCCGACGCGCTGGTCGATCACGGCGGTCGACGACACGGTCGGGCAGTTCCTCCGCGGCTCGATCCGCGACACCCCGACGGTCGACCGGATCGAGGTCCATCGGAACGAGTACCTCGGCAACGCCTTCTGGGTGATTCTGGTGCCGGGACGGTGGGAGTACGAACTCGTCGAGATGAAGTCGCCCGGCTCGATCTGGAACCCCGACCCGGAGGCGGGCGTCTACCTCGCGGCCGCCAGCGAGGGACGCGAGGGCCGGACCGGCTACGTCGAGGAGACCGCGGGCGCCTACTACGCGTCCCGGCTCGGCGTCCTCGAACACCTCGACGACCGCGGGCGGCAGGCGAAGGCACTCGTGTTGCGCCACGTCTCCGACGACTACTGGGGCCCCGTCGGCGTCTGGCAGGTGCGCGAGGCGGTCCGGAACGCGTTCGAGGGCGAGTTCGGGACCGCCGAGACGTTCGGCGAGGCGGTCCGCGGCGTCGCCGACCACCTCCCGATATCGCTGGGTCGCCTCCGGCGGAAGTCGACGATGGCGGCCGGGCTGCAGGCGAACCTCGGCGACTTCGTCGACGCGGGGTGATCGCGGTCGCGACGAGGCTCGCCGCCCGCGCCCGATCCGTTTTAGTTGCGTCGCCGAGTTGGTGGCCCCATGCTTCCGACGGTCCCCGCGTTCGGCGGCGTCCCCGGCGGTCCGGAGCTGTTGATCATCCTGATAATCTTCGTGCTCCTCTTCGGCGTCCCCCTCGTCGTCATCGCGGGCGCGGTGCTGTTCCTCACGCTGCGCTCCGACGACGAGCCGGACGCCGACCGGATCGCGGAGCTGGAGGCGGAGGTCGAACGGCTCCGCGAGCGGGTGAGCGACGAGCCGGAGGAGGCCGACGGCGACGATCAGTCCTCGGCCCAGTAGTACAGCTCCTCGCGTGGCGCGTCGCAGTTCGGGCAGTTCTCGGGGAGTTCCGTCCCGATCTCGCCCATCTCGCCGCACTCCCAGCAGCGCCACATCACGTAGGCGGTGCCGAACACGTCGCGGGCGTCGGTGAGCCCCAGCGACTCCGACCCGGACGGCGACGAGACGTAGAACCCGTCGTCGTCGACGCCGCGGACCGTTCCGAGCTCGTCTCCGTCCTCGTCGTACACGGACTGGCCGATGCTCACGTCGGCGAATACGGGTTCTTCGGAGGCCATGTGCGAGGGTACGCATCGCTCCCTCATAAGTGTGGTACGTGAACTCGCCCCACGGTCGGTACGGTTCGTTCGGCGGGCGACGGACAGATCGGTAACGAGACGCGACGCTCAGGCGACCGGGGTCCGCTCGACCACCGTGCCGTTCACGGTCGGGTACTGCTCGACGATCTCGCCCTCCGCCAAGTCGCCGTCCTCGACCATCTCCTCGAGGAGCCACCACGCGACCTCGACGTGGTCGGACTTGACGGTGTAGAACTCCTCGGGGACCCCGAGCGCCTCGAAGCGGTCGGCGTCGGCGAACGCCTTCCCGTAGACGAGGGTGCCGTCGTCGGTCACCTCGTCGAACTCGCGCCGGATGTTCTTCGCCATCCGCTTCAGGCGGTTCCGGTGTTGGGCGGCGTCCTTGAACACGGACGTACAGAAGTACACCTTCTCGTGGCTCGCCATCTCGGAGACGATCGCGTCGTCTTTCGACCCCTCGACGGCGGACATGTGGCCCTCCTGCAGTTCGAAGCCCTCCTCCTGCATCCGGCGGTAGTTCCCGTCGGACATCTCGAACTCGTTGATGTTGCAGAACTCGGCGGCGCCCTCGTCCAAGAACTCCAGGAACTCCGGCTCCGCGCGGATGCCGGGGATCTCGAAGGCGGGCGTGAGCCCCTCCTCGCGGGCGATGTGGAGGATCTCCTCCCACTCGGTGCCGTGCATGTCGCCCCACATCTCAAGCGGCGGGTGGAAGCGAATCTCGTCGAGGCCCGCCTCCGAGAGGCGGCGCATGTTCTCGCGGCCGCCCGGGATCCCGGTGTAGAGGTGGGTGTGGTGGTCCTCGCCGAACTCGTCTTTCAGTAGTTCGAGATACCGGGTCGTCTTCCCCATCGCCTCCTGCGGCTCGCCGCCGGTGATCGAGGTGCCGAGCGCGCTCATGCGCTTGGCCTCCTGAATCACGTCCTCGTCGGACTCGACCTTCCGCTCGTTGGCGTACACGTCGGTGACGTTCTTCCGGTTCTCTCCGAGGGGGCAGTAGAAGCAGTCTCGCTGGTCGCAGTAGCCGTAGACGAACAGCACCATCTTCCCGCCCTTGGCGCACTGTTCACAGCCCTTGGAGATCATCTACCCCGATCTACCGGCTCTGGCCTCAAAAAGCGTCCGAACCGTACGGTCCCGGGAGACGCGTTGGCACGGCCGCAGGTCGGGTCGTTCGAACACAAAGTATGTACCCCCGCCCTCGTCAATGCCGACCATGGAACGAGGACCGACCGCCGACGAGCCAGTCGAGAACCGGAACGCGAGCGACGCGGTCACCCGTCGCCGGGCGCTCGCGGCCGGCGGCGCGTTGGGGCTCGCGAGCCTCGCCGGCTGTACCGCGCTCGACGTCGCCACCGGCGACGAGCCTGCGGAGTTCGCCGCCGGCACCGCGACGGTCGGCGACGCGACGCTCGACGAGAGCGGGTACGAACTCAACGACGTGTCCGAGGAGACGCTCTCCCGGGAGGTCGAGGTCGCCGGACAGACCCGCGAGGTTCGGGTGACGAACACCGTCGCCGAGTACGACAAGGCCGTCGAGCTGTTCGGCGAGCGCTACCAGGCCGCCGTCTTCGCCGCGGTGACGACGCCGCAGATACAGGTGCTCGGACAGGCGCTCAACCCGATCGCGGAGTTCAGCACCCGCGAGCGCGCCGAGATCATCCTGAGCCGCTACGACGGGGTCGGCGACCTCGAACGCGGCTCGGAGTACACGACCGAGGTCCTCGGCTCCGACGCCGAGGTCGTCGTGTACACGGCCCAGGGCGAGATCGAGGGGACGGGCGCGAGCACCGAGCTGGAGCTGCACATCGGCGAACCGGTCGGCGTCGACGACGACTTCGTGCTTCCGCTCGCGGCGTATCCCGCGTCGTTCAGCGACGGCGAGAACGTCCGCGGGATGATGAACGGGCTCGAACACGAGCCGAACGACGAGAGCTAGGGGAGCGCGAGCGCGGGCGCGGCGAGCGCGACGAAGGCGAGCAGCACGTACGGCGGACCCGACGCTCGGCCGCACCGACGCGGTCGCCGAATTCGCGCCGCGCCACGCCGCGCCACGCCGCGCCACGCCGCGCCGAGCCGAAAACATATGGCGTCCCCTCGCGTAGGCTCGGTACGATGCTGCTCGTCCTCTGCGTCGACCTCGACGACGACCTCGGCCGGAAGACGGGGATCCCCACTCCCGTCATCGGCGCCGACGAGGTCACCGAAGCCGCGGTCGCGCTCGCGACCGCCGACCCGGAGGACTCCGACGTGAATGTTCTCTTTCAGGGCGTCAATGTCTACGACGAGCTGGCGGCCGGCGGCGAGGCGGTCGAGGTCGCCGCGGTCACCGGGGTCGACGGCTCCGACGTGAAGGCGAACCGCGCGGTGGGTCAGGAGGTCGACCGCGTGCTCGCGGAGCTGTCGACCGGCGAGGAGGTCTCGGCGGTCGTCATCACCGACGGCGCGCAGGACGAGTCGGTCCTCCCCGTGATCCGCTCGCGGATGCCGATCGACGGGATGCGCCGGGTCGTCGTCCGGCAGGCGCAGGACCTCGAATCGCTCTACTACACGATCAAGCAGGTTCTCGCAGACCCGGAGACCCGCGGCACGATCCTGGTGCCGCTCGGCGTGCTCCTCCTGATCTACCCGCTCGTCGTCGTCGCCAACCTGTTCGACGTCGCCGGCGCGGCCGTCCTCGGGATCCTCTCCGGGATCGTCGGGCTCTACTCGCTGTTCCGCGGGCTCGGTCTCGAAGACACGGTCGACGGCGCGGCCGCGTCGGTCCGCAACGTGCTCTACACCGGCCGAGTGACGCTGGTCACCTACGTCGTCGCGCTCGCACTGATCGTCGTCGGCGGGGTCCAGGGGATGGAGACGGTCGACGTCGTCCGCGGCGTCCGCGGCGGGGGCGTCACCGCCGGCGTCGCGCTCGCGGCGTTCGTCCACGGCTTCGTCCAGTGGCTCGCGGTCGCCGGCGTCACCTCCAGCCTCGGGCAGATCACGGACGAGTACCTCGCGGGGCGGTTCCGGTGGCGGTACCTCAACGCGCCCTTTTACGTGCTCTCGATCGCGGTCGTGCTGTACGCCGTCTCGGGGTTCTTCCTGCCGACCGCGCCCGGCGTCACGTCGCTCGGGCTCTCCGACCTCGCGATGGCGCTCGCGGCCGGGACGCTCACCGCTGTGTTGAGTACGCTCGCGTTCGCGGTCGCGGAGTCGCAGCTTCCGTCGGCGGATCCGGCTTGAAAAGGGGCAGGGGGCTCGTCTCCCGACTCAGTCACCGCGGCGTCCACTCCTCGCAGGCGTCCATGTCGTCCATCAGCTCGTCGTGGTGGCCGCAGTACGGCTGCATCCCCTGTTCCGTGCGGACGTAGTCGAACTGCGCGCAGTTCCCGCAGTAGGTGTCGCCCGGGCCGTCGCGCGCGGCGGGCGAGGCTCCTGGAGTGACCGGACCGCTCGGGCCGGACGACCCCTCAGAGCCGTTCTCCCCCTCCTCGTCGAGCGGAGATCGGATGTCGGTCGCGGTCGCGCCGCCGTCGCTCACGCCCGTGGTGCCCGTCCCCGGTGCCTCCATGCCCCCGGTCGACCGCGATCCGACGGGGCTCGACCCGGCGGCGTTCGATCCGCTCCCCGTTCCGGCGGAATCGGCGGAGTTCGACCCGGAGGCGCTCTCACCGCGCCGGTTCGTCTGCGTCTCCACGTCGCCGTCAGGGGTGCCACCGAGCAGACCGACGCCGCCGCCGCGGTTGAGTTCGGCGCGGTCGACCTCGATCACCTTCGTCTCGCCTTTGTGGGTCACCTCCATCGTGACGGTGCCGCCCGGGTCGTTCCGTGTCTTGAAGTTGGCGACGCCGACGAACACGCTCCACAGGGTCGTCGCGGCGCCGACGAAGTACAGCCCCGCGGTCGGCAGCGTGAGGTCCGCGAGCTCGGGACGCGGTCCGCCGACCCAGTGGTACGGGTAGGCGTACGCGAACAGCGCGACGCCGAGGCCCATCACGCCCGCCCCGACGATCGCGGCGACGCGGGTGTTACGGTCCGCCGGGAGGACGGTCATCACGCCGAGAAACACCAGGGGGACGCCCACGCCGCCGAGTACGCCGCCGAGGCGCCGCGCTTCGCCGGAACTGTAGCCGCTCGGGAGGACGACCTCCGCGGCCACGAGGAGTCCGGCGACGAGGAGCAGCGTTCCGGCGACGAACGAGCCCACACCGAGGTACAGCCGGCGCGGGTCGACCTCGGAGCGCCCCCGCCCGCCGTACGCCTCCGAGAGACTGGTCATACGCGCCCTACGTCGTCCTCCCTGAAAACAGTATGTCAGACGTTCGCCCGCGGCGGGGGACGCGAGGGGGATCCACCCCGCTGGGCGGCGGGATCGACTCAGACCAGCGCGTCCACGTCGACGTGAGCGTCGAGCAGCTCCGCCATCCGCTCGACGGTGCGCGCGTCGCGCGTCCGGCCGCCGCGGACGATCCCCTCAGCGCGGTCGATGGCGGTGACCGTGTCGGTGTTCACCGCGAGGACGGGCTTGCCGGCGTCGGCCGCCTTCCCGAGCACGGCGCCCGAGGGGCGGTGTCCGCCGGTCAACACGAGACAGGCGACGCCGGAGGCCTCGAGCGCCGCGGTCTGAACGTCGGCGCGGTCGCCGCCGGTGATGACGGCGGCGTCGCGGGCGCGCCGGAAGTACCGGAGGGCCTCGTCGCCGCCCATCGCGCCCACGAGGAAGCGCTCGACGAAGCCGTCGGTCGGGGCGTCGGTCAGGAGCTCGGCGCCGAGCTCGTCCGCGAGCTCGCCGACGGTGACGCCGGCGAGCTCCTTCTCGGAGGGGATGGCGCCGAACACGGTGATCCCCTTCGACTCGAGGAACGGGATCCCGTCCTGATCGAGCGACTCGAACGCGTCGTCGGAGACCTTGTTGAACACGACGCCGGCGAGCCGGTCGCCGAACGCGTCGGCGGCCGCGAGCACGTCGTCGAGGTCGTTCGGGGAGTCGTAGCCGGCGACCAGCACGACCCGCGCGTCGAGCAGCTCCGCCACGTCCACGTCGGTGAGGTCGACGACGCCGCCGGTGGTCCAGCGGCCGCCGCCCTCGACGAACATGTGGTCGCGGTCGGCCGCGAGCTCCTCGTACTCCTCGCGGATCCGGTCGCGGAGCGCGCCGGCGTCCTCCGTGCCGCGGATCGCGCCCTCGACGAACGTCGGCGAGTAGACGACGGGCTCCATCTGGTGCATCTCGGCGTCCAGATCGAGCACCTCGCGGGCGAGCATCGGGTCCTGGTCGAGCGTCTTGCCGACGTTCGACTGGAGCCGCGTCCCCTTCGGCTTCATGTAGCCGACGCTGCGGTCGCGGTCGGCGGCCAGCCGAGCCAAGGCGACGGTGATCGCTGTCTTTCCGGCGCTGTCTCCGGTCGCGGTGACGAGTGTCGTGGTGGTGTCTGTCATTGGTCGAGTTCCTCCGGGTCGACGGTGAGTCTCACGTCGACGGCGGCGGCGTTCGTGCCGCCGTCGGCGTCGGGCAGTGCGACGAGCGGGTTGATGTCGAGTTCGAGAATCGCCGGGAAGTCGGTGACTAGCTGGGAGAGCCGGCCGATCGTCTCGATCACGGCGTCGACGTCGACCGGGTCGCGGCCGCGGGCGCCGCGCAGCAGCGGCGCCGACTGGATCTCCTCGGTCATCTCGCGGGCCTCCGGCTCGGAGACGGGCGCGACGCGGAAGGTGGTGTCCTCCATTACCTCCACGAAGATGCCGCCGAGCCCGAACATCAGGAGCGGGCCGAACTGCGGGTCGCGGTTCATCCCGACGATCGTCTCGACGCCGTCCTCTAAGTCGACCATCTCCTGGACTTGGACGCCGAGCACGGTCGCGTCCGGCTGGTAGTTTCGCGCGCGGGTGATCAGGTCCTCGTAGGTGTCCGCCACCTCGCCGTCCGCGACGCCGACGGCGACGCCGCCGATGTCGGACTTGTGGAGGATGTCGGGCGAGACGATCTTCATCACCACGTCGCCGTCGATGTCGGCGGCGACTTCCGCGGCGCGCTCTGGCGTGTCGACGATCTCGCCGTCGGGCGTGGGGATCCCGTACGCGTCGAGCAGCTCCATCGCCTCGACGCCGAGTCGGTTGTCGTCGCGGTCGCGGACCGTTTCGAGGATCTCGCGAGCGCGCTCTCGGTCGACATCGAACGACATGGGTTCGGCGTACTCGCGCTCCTTGATGTCGCGGTACCGCGCCAGCGTCGCGAGGCTCTCGATCCCGCGGGCGGGGTCGAAGTAACAGGGGATCCCCTTCGCCTGGAGCTGCTGTTTCGGCTCGCGGGTCCGGTCGCCGCCCATCAGGCAGGCGGCGACGGGCGCGTCCATCTCGTCGCTCACCTCGCTGACCGCGTCCGCGAGGTCAGCGAAGTCGATCGTCGCGGTCGGCGCGGCCAGCACCAGGGCGGCCCCGACGTTGTCGTCGGCGACGGTGATCTCCAGGGCCTCGCGGAACCGCTCCACGTCGGCGTCGCCGATCACGTCGACCGGGTTGTGGATGTTCGCCTCCCCCGGCATCGACTCGGCGAGCCGATCGGTCGTCTGACCGGTGAACGACGCCATGTCGAGGTCGGCGTCGCCGACCGCGTCGGTCGCCATCACGCCGGGGCCGCCGGCGTTGGTGACGATGGCGACGCTGTCGGTGTCGGGGAGCGGCTGGCTCCCGAGGATGCCCGCCGAGTCGAACAGCTCGTCGACCGACTCGGCGCGGATGACGCCCGCCTGATCGAGACCGGCCTCGTACGCCTTGTCGGAACCGGCGAGCGTGCCGGTGTGCGAGGAGGCGGCCTGCGCGCCCGCGCTCGTCCTGCCGGACTTCACGGCGACGATCGGGGTGTCCTGCGTCGTCTCGCGGGCGGTCTCGATGAACTCGCGACCGTCCTCGATCCCTTCGAGGTAGCCGATGATCACGTCGGTCTCCTCGTCGCCCCCCCAGTGGTCGACGAAGTCGGTCTCGTCTAAGACGGCCTTGTTTCCCAGCGAGACCACGTCCTTGAAGCCGATCCCGTTGTCGTTGGCCCAGTCGAGGACCGCGGTGACGAACGCCCCGGACTGGCTCATGAAGGAGAGCCCGCCCGGGAGCGCGTTCTCCGGCCCGAACGTCGCGTTCATGCCCGAGGGCGTCGACATGATCCCCAGGCTGTTGGGGCCGACGAGATTCAGGTCGTACTCGTCGGCTATCTCCGCGAGGCGTCGCTCCCTCGCGGCCCCGTCCTCTCCCGTCTCGCCGAACCCGGCGGTGATCACGACGACGTTCCGGACGCCGGCCTCGCCGCACGCCTCGATCGCGTCTAGCACGATCGTCGGCGGCACGACGATCACGGCGACGTCGGCGTCCGCGTCGGCCACCTCGTCGACGCAGGCCGTCCCGAGCACCTCGTCGTAGTTCGGGTTGACGGGAACGGTGTCGCCGTCGAAGTCGTCGAGCAGATTCGACGTGACGGCGCGGCCGACGGCCCCCTCTCGGGCGGTCGCGCCGACGACGGCGACCCGGTCCGGGTCGAACAGCTCGTTGAGCGTACCCATCGGTGTTTAGATACACGCACCGACGGTTTAAGATCGACGGGAGCTTTCCCATGCTCTGATTATTAATGAACGACCGATCGCATCGGCGCCCGATCGTTCGAGGACCGATGATGTGATCTCCCGTCCGACCGTGCATTCCCTCGCTTTCGCCTTCGCTCCGTCGAACGGCCCGCCCGTTCAGTCCGAGTCGTCGGGCCCCTCGGGCTCCGAATCGCGGCGGTCCGGATCCGAGGGGGCAGACCCGTCCGTCCGCATCTGCGTGTCCGATCCACCGACTGCGGCGGTCCTCGGACGCTTCGAGGCGCTCACGTCTCGCGGCTCCTCGGCGGCCGCGCCGGACTTCGCGTTCGGGACGGAGAGGGTCACGACGTTCCCGCCGGCGTGGGTGTCGAAGGTCAGGTCGCCGCCCGACCGGTTCGCGACCCAGTACACGAGCCACAGGCCCATCCCCCCGGTGTGCCGGAGGTCGTCCATCTCCCACCGGTCGGTGATGACGTACCGCTCCTCGACCGGGATCGGCGGGCAGTTGTCCCGGATCGACACCTGGATCGCCTCGTCGCCCGCGCGCACGTCGATCCGGATCCGCGGCGTCGAGTCCGCGTGTTCGAGGGCGTTCTCGACCAGCTCGGCGATCGCGTAGTCGAGCTCCGGATGCGTGAACGCCCTCGCGTTCGGCGGGTACGAGACCGATATCTGCGGGGACATCGAGTCGGCGTCTTTCGGCTTCCCGCCCGCCGCTTCGCCGCCGGTCGCCCAGCCCGCGCTTTCGGTCCCGTCTCCGGCTCCGCTTCCCACGGTGCCCGCACTGTCGTCCGGCTCGCGATAGGCGATGTCGATCGCCTCGTCGCAGTCGTCGACGACCATGCCGAGCGCCTCCTCGACCACGGGTGCGACCTCGACCGATCGGGGCGATCCGCGCTGTCGAAGCAGGTCGATCACGCCACGCTGCTTCTCCGCCGTCGTCAACAGGTCGGAGGCGATCCGGCGGATCGTCTCCGCGTGCTCCTGTAGGTCGGCGCCGAGCGCGGCGAGGTCGTCGGGGTCGATCTGGGCGCCGGCGGCTTCCGGCCCGTCGGTGTCGGTGGCTTCCGGCCCGTCGGGGTCGTCCCCCGCGGCCGCGACGCCGTCGTCCCACGCCTCCGGATCGAACGCGTCCGACTCGTCGACGGAATCGACGATGCGCTCCGCGGTCCCGTCGACGATGTTCATGTCGTTGCGGATCGTGTGCCGCAGGAGGTTGTCCATCACGGCGAGCTGTCGCTCGCGGCGGTACTCCTCGGTGACGTCGCGAGCGAACCCCGCGACTGCGACGACCTCTCCGTTCTCCGTCACCGGTTCGCCGGGCACGCGGACCCACTTCGTGGTTCCGTCGGCGGAACCCAATCGGTAATCGATCAGCGTCGACCCGCCGTTCGAGAGCCGCTGCATCGCCCGCTCGACGTAGGGGCGGTCGTCGGGGTGGACCGCGTCGAGGAACCTCGTGGGACTCCGTTCGAGTGCGTCCGGTGACACGCCGAACACCTCCTCGGCGGCGTCGTTGACGAACAGCAGTTCGTCCCACTCGGCGGAGAACATCCAAAACACGTCGGAGGAGACCGACGCGATCGTCTCCAGCCGGCGCCGGGACTCGACCTCGGCCGTGATGTCCCGCGAGGTCACCACGTAGCCGTCGATTCCCGTCTCGCCGGGCGGATGCACCGTCGTCCGGAGCCACACCCACTCGTCGTCGGCGGTGCCGTACCGGTACTCCAGCGACTCGCTGGCTCCCGGATCCTCGGCGACGATCCGCGCGAAGGCCTCCCGAAGTCGCCCCTCGTCGTCGGGATGCGCTCGCGCGAAGGCGTCCGTCCCGACGAGTTCCTCCGCTCGAAACCCGAGTAGGTCGGCGACGGACGCGTTGAGGTGCCGGTAGATCCCCTCTTCGTCGAGAACGGCGATCTTGTCTCCGGCGAGATCCAGAAGAGCGGCGGGATCCGGAGACTCGGTCATACGGGTACCGCTTTCCGAGGTCGGTGATAAGGCTAATCTCCCGATTATCACGTGAGAAATTTCTCGGCCGCGTGTCGGTCGGCCGAGGGAAGCGATCGATCGCTCCGCGAGACGTGCTCTCGATCGGTCGGATGGCGCCTCAGTCGGCCGAGACGCCGGTGGTGTCGAACGCGGCGCTCACCGGGTCGGCCGCCGAGTCGTCGACGGTCAGCGTGACGCCGTCGTCGCCGAGCTCGATGGTGGCGTCGGTCGCGCCCCGCGTGTACTCCGCCGCGTGGTCCCCGTCTGGGTCGAAGCGGACGCCCTCGACCAGCAGGGGGGTCTCGCTGAGCCGTTCGACCTTGCGGTACGCGGTCGAGAGCGCGATGTCGCAGGCCTCGGCCAGTTCGCTCGTCGTCATCGCCGTGTCGGCGGCCCCGAGGATCGCCCGGCAGTCGGGGTCGGCGAGCGCTTCGAACGTGTCGTCGAGCGTCTCGTCTCCTTCCGTCGCGGTCGTCGGTCCGGTCGCCTGCGGCGCGTGTCGCTTCATGGATGTACGTGGCGGCTCCGTCCACCCCAACACCGGCCCTGCATATGAGGGGTGTTTTATAAGGGAGAGTCGATCGGTGGCGCCTGCGAGCTGCCTCCGGCAGTGACGCCGCCCCGACGGCGTCAACGTTTTGCCGGGGGGCGGACACGAACGGACGCAGATGGGATCCGGAATCAGAGCGGAGGTCTCGCTCCCGACGGCGTCGCCCTCCCCGTTCGACGGCGTGGTCGACGGGTCGACGCCGATCTACAGCGTCGCGCGCAGTACGCCGGTCGACGACCCGGAGACTGTCGTCCTCGAGTTCATCGCCGACGCGGACCTCTCGGTTCCCGAGGGCGTCGAGGTCGTGTTCGACTACGGCGCCAAGGCCGCATACCGGTTCGAGGCGCCCTGGGCCGAGGGATCGCCGTTCGCGGTGCTCGACCGGCACGGCGTCCCCGCCTCGGAGACCACCATCCGGGACGGGCGACTGCTCGTCACTTTCCACGCGACCGACCTGCCGACGCTCCGTTCCGTGCTCGACGAGTTTCGAGAGCACTGCGCCGACATGCAGGTGTTGCGGCTGCTCCAGTCGTCGTCGACGCCCGAGGAGTCTGACCTGGTCACCGTCGACCGGAGCGAACTGACCGAGCGCCAGCGCGAGGTGCTCACCGCTGCCTACGACGCCGGCTACTTCGACCACCCGAAGGGGGCCAACGCCGGGGAGGTCGCCGAGTCGCTCGGCATCGACCGGTCGACGTTTTCGGAACATATCGCGGCCGCGCAGCGGAAACTGCTCTCGACGCTGCTCGACTGAACTCCCCTCCTCGTCGCTCGCGACCCTCGGGGCCCCGGCTCGCCGGATTCCGAACCCTCAGGAATCCGATCCATCCTTCATGTGGATCGGTGTCGTACTCTTCGCCATGAGCCCACGGACGCACACCTTCGTCTGTCCGGAGTGTCGCCGGTCGATCGAGGTGGACGACGCGATGCGGGCGACGCTGCTCGAAACGGGCTGTGTCGTCTGCGGCGCCCCCGTTACCGAGGGCGACATCGCGGACCCTCAGACCGCGTAGCGGTCGTCGTCTCCCTCGGTCTGCCCAACTCCCGGGTCCCGTCGCGGGCCTCCGCCACCGACAGCCGTCGGCTCCCCCTCGTTCGCTCTCGTGTCCTTTATCCCCTCGTACCCAGAGGATCGCGTATGGCGACGAGAAGCGAGGTCGAGATGTCCGACGCGGAGGTCGACGCGCTCCTGTCCCGGCACGAGACCGGGGTGCTGTCCCTCGCGCGAGACGAGACTCCGTACGCGATCCCGATCTCGTACGGGTTCGACGAGGAGTCGCGGAACGCCTTCCTCCGGCTCGTGTCGACGCCAGACAGCGAGAAGCGAGAGTTCCTCGCGTCCGACCCGCAGGCCCGAATCGTGGTGTACGAGGAGGGCGGGAAGGGCGGGAAGGGCGGCCGCGAGGAGTACGCGAGCGTCGTCGGCGTCGGGACCCTCCACCGGGTCGACCTCGCCGATCTCACGCCCGAGACGATCGCGCAGTACGGCGAGGCGCAACGGCCCCTGTTCGAGATCTGGGCCGAGGGGAAGGCGGACCTCGACATCGAGCTGTACCGGTTCGAGCCCGAACGGCTCACCGGCCGCACCGTCGTCGTCGACCGCGACGAGTAGGAGTTCGTCGGTCTGAATCGGTTTTTCGCTGATCACTTATAAACAGACTCCAGTGACCCCGCGGTGAACACCTCCAAAGCCCCAGTCGCGACGACTCGCGCGACTCGCTGCGGTCCTCGTCGCTCGCTTCGCTCGCTCCTGCGGTCCTTACGTCGTCGTGCTTCGTCCTCGCGACTGCCCCTTTGAGTCCCACCCCGACCGCACCGCACAGCCTCACGCCTCCCCAGCCTCGCGGTTCGCGCTCTCCGAGCGCTCACCGCGTCCCTCGCGCGGCACTCCTCGCGGTCGCCGGTGGCGACCGCTCGGAGGCGCGCGCCGACAGCAGAATTCGTTTATAAAGAGTCGCTACCGGTGTCGCTCAGTCGTCCGCGGCCGCCGCGTCGACTTCGGGCTCGTACAGCTCGCCGGCGCGCTCGCGCTCGCTGAGGTACTCGTCGACGTCGAGCGCGGCCTTCACGCCCATCCCGCTGGCCGTGGCCGCCTGCTGGTAGTGGAAGTCCACCACGTCGCCCGCGCCGAACAGCCCCTCGACGCCGGTCGCGGTCTGGTTCCCGCCGCGACCGCCCTCGGTGATGAGGTAGCCGTCGTCGTCGGTCTCGATCCCGGTGCCTTCGAGGAAGTCGGTGTTCGGCGTGTGGCCGATGGCGAAGAAGACGGCGCCCACGTCGAAGTCGTACTCGTCGACCTCGTCGGCGGTGGCGGGGTCGTCGAGCTTCTCTTTGGGGTGGCCGTCCGGGTGCTCGACGAGGGTGACATGGTCGACGCCTTCCTCGGGAGTGCCGTGGATCTCGGTGAGCTCGGTGTTGAGGAGCAGTTCGATCTCGCCGTCCTCCACCTTCTCCATCGTGCGCTCAATCCACACGTCCTCCGCGCGGAACTCCTCGCGGCGGTGGGCGACGTAGACGGTGTCCGCGAACTTCGTCAGGAAGTTCGCCTCCTCCATCGCGGCGTCGCCGCCGCCGACGACGAGCATGTCCTCGTCGCGGAAGAACGCGCCGTCGCAGGTCGCGCACGTCGAGAGCCCGTACCCCATCAGCTCGTCCTCGCCAGGGACGCCCAGCGTGCGGGCGCTGGCGCCCGAGGCGGCGATGAAGGCGTCGGCGGTGTAGACGTCGCCGTCGGAGAGCTCGACGCGGAAGTGGCCCGCGGGCTCTTTGGTGACGTCCTCGATGACCCCGTTTCGGGTCTCGGCGCCGAACTTCGTCGCCTGCGCTTTCATGTCGTTGATCAGGTCCGGCCCGGAGATCCCCTCGGGGAAGCCGGGGTAGTTCTCCACGTCGGTGGTGAGCGTGAGCTGGCCGCCCGGCTCGTCCCCCTCGATGAGCAGGGGGTCGTTGTTCGACCGCGCGGCGTAGATGCCCGCGGAGAGCCCGGCGATCCCGGTGCCGGCGATGATGAGTCGGCGGTGTTCGACGGCGTTGTCTGTCATACTCACCAGTTCGACGTCGGGAAGTATGTAGGTTGCGACCGTTGCATCTCCGCTGCACGACCGGTGGACGATCACCCGTCGCACGGCGACGAACACGCCGGCCAGGCCCCGCCGTCGCCGTCCTCAGTCCGTCGGGAACTCCGGAACTCCCCCCGAGGGCGGCGAGGGCGCGTCGTCGAGCGCCTCGAAGAACCGTCCGGCGACGAACGCCTCGACGATGTCCTCGAGCGACTCCTCGTCGGTCACCTCTTCGAGGATGCCGAGCGAGACCTGTGCGCCGGCCATGGTCGCGTGGCCGCCGGCGGAGCCGACCGGGTCGAGCGCGTCGCGGAGCAGTTCGCCCACGTCGAGGTCCGCGCCGCGAGCGCGCGCGGAGCCGTAGATCACTCCGTCCATGTAGCCGAACACGAACGTCACCGCGATCCCGTCCAGATCGAGGAGGCGCTCGGCGGCCTGCGCGAGGGCGTCGCGGTCGCCGATCTCGCCCACGCAGGAGGCGACGGTCGAGCCGCGCACGTCCCGCCCCTCGATGGCGCGGGCGAGCACGCGGAGCGTCTCGGGGCTCACGCTCGGGCTCTCGACGCGTTCGAGCGTCGACTCGTCGGCGAACGCCGACAGCGACGCGGCCGCCTCGAAGTCCGGGATCGACGTCGACCGCGTGAAGTCCTTCGTGTCGATCCGGATCCCGTACAGGAGGGCGGTCGCGAGGTCCCGATCCGGCTCGATCCCGATCCGCGAGAGGTACTCTTCGATCAGCGTGCTCGTCGCGCCCGCGTCCGGTCTGATGTCGACGAACTCCCCGGCGACGGGGCCGCGCGGCGGGTGATGGTCGATGACGACGTCGACCGGGTACCCCTCGGGGAGGCTGTCGTTGATCCCGGCGCGCGAGTGGTCGACGAGGGCGACCCCGCCGTAGTCGTCGAGGTCGATCCCGTCGAAGGTCCGCAGCGAGAGGTCCAGGAGGTTCACCATCGCGCGGTTCTCCTGGTGGGCGATCTCGCCGCCGTAAGAGGCGTCCGCCGGGACGCCGACCTCCTCGGCGACGCGGGCGAGCCCGAGCGCGCTCGCGATGGCGTCGGGGTCGGGGTTGTCGTGCGCGACGACGAGCAGGGGTCCGGAGAGGTTCCGAAGCGCTCGCAACAGCCGGACCGGCTCCTCGTCGGCGTCGACGCCGGTCGCCTCGCGGACCCGCGAGACGACGGCCTCGACCGGGTCGACGACGCGGTCGGCGACCGCCTCCAGCGCGTCCTGCTGGGCCGCGGTCGGGTTCGTGCCGACGTGCGCGACGATCATCGCGTCCGGGTAGCGGCGCCGTGCGGCCTCCGCGGCGGCGACGTTCCGCTCCGGGTCGTCGCTCGCGACCAGCACGACCGCGGCGCTGTCGGGATACGCCGCGGGGTCGGTCGGGTCGGCCTCCACGGTGGCGACGTTGCGGTCGCGCAGCGTCGAGACCCACCCGGTGTCGTCGGTGATCGCGACGAGCTCGCCGTGCGACTCGCGGGTGCGCTCGACGAGCGTGTTCCCGACCGCGCTACAGCCGAGCAGCAGACGCCGGGCCATATCGGAGCGAGGCGGTCGCGACGCAAAACGCTGCCGTCATTCGCCCGGTTCGTCTCCTTCGGTCTCGTCGCCGGGGTCCGTCTCTCCTCGCGACGCCCCGCCCTCTCGGAGGGAGCCGTTCACCGCGGCGGCGACGTCGACGGCGGCGCGGTTCTCGGCCACGTCGTGGACCCGAACGATATCCGCCCCCCGATCGGCGGCGAGCGCTGTCGCGGCGACGGTGGCGTGCTCGCGGTCGTCCGGCCCCCGGTCGACCGCATCGTACATCGACTTGTGGGAGTGCCCGATCAGCACCGGGCAGTCGAGCGCGGCGAACTCCCCGGCGCGGTCGATCAGCTCGAACGCCTCGGCGGCGGACTTGCCGAAGCCGATCCCCGGGTCGACGATCACCTTCTCCCGGTCGATCCCGGCGGTCTCGGCCAGCGCGATCCGCTCTCGGAGCGCCGCGATCACGTCGTCGACGGCGTCGTCGTACTCGGGGTCGTTCGTCGGGTCGACAGGCGCGTCGAGGCTGTGCATCACCACGACCGGGCAGCCGGCGTCGGCGACGACCTCGCGCATCTCCGGGTCCGCCAGGCCGGTCACGTCGTTGATGACGTCGGCGCCCGCCTCCAGCGCCGCCTCCGCGACGGCCGGCTTCCGCGTGTCGACCGAGACCAGCACGTCGCCGTCGGCGACCGCCGGCACCGACTGAATCGCTTCGAGCGTCGGGACGACGCGGTCGATCTCCTCGTCGACCGGTACGGGCTCGGCGCCCGGCCGGGTCGACTCGCCGCCGACGTCCACGATGTCGACGCCGGCCTCGGCCATCCGCTCGACGCCCGCGACCGCGTCGTCGAGGCCCGCGTGTCGTCCGCCGTCGTGGAAGGAGTCCGGCGTGACGTTGAGCACGCCCATGACCGCGGTGCCGTCGGTCCACGGGTAGTCGTCGGAGCCGTCGGGGTCGGAGTCGTCGGGAGCGAAGTCGCCCCGCGAGCCCTCGGCGATCCCGATCCGGTCGGCGATGTCGTCGGCGATCCCCGCGAACTCCTCGTCCTCACGCTCTCTGAGCCGAGAGAGCAGTGCGCGGTACTCCGCCACCGTCCCCGCGAGCGTGACGGGAACGCGCTCGCCACCGGGGACGCGTCCCTCCCCCGCCCCGAGCCCGCCGATCACGGCGTCGCCGCCGGCCTCGCGGAGGGCGCCCGCGAGCCGCTCCGCTCGGTCGCCGCGGAGCCGGAGCGCGAGGACGCGGTGATCGACTGCCTCGCGTCGGGGTCGACCCGCGCCGGATTCGCCCGCCTCGGGCGGAACGCCGCCGGCGTCGAGCGCGCGCCTCGCGCTCGCGTCGGGGTCGTTCCCGCCGCCGACCGACCGCGGCGTCACGGTCCGCATGCGCGCCGCGCGCGCCTCGGCGACCGCGAACAGCGAGCCGACGAGCAGCACGCAGTCGTCGGGGTCGGCGCGCTCCACCGCGGCGTCGAGGGCGGCGGCCACGTCGCCGCCGGCGGTCACGTCGTCGACGCCCCCGTTCCGGAGCGCGGCGGCCAACACCTCGGGGTCCTCGGCGCGGTCGAGATCCGGGCGGCAGGTGACCGCCGAGGCGGCCTCCGGGAGCGCGCTCGCCGCGCCCGCGTGGTCCTTGTCGTGCATCGCGCCGTACACGAGGTGGAGGTCGTCGTAGTCGTACTCGGCGAGGGTCCCCGCGAGGGTCCGGCAGGCCGCCGGGTTGTGCGCGCCGTCGAGCACCGTCAGCGGGGCCGTGTCGACCACCTCGAACCGGCCGGGCCACGTCGCCCGCGCGAGTCCGTCGCGGACCGCGGCGTCGGGGAGGGGGGGAGAGTCGCCGCCGGTTCCGGCCCCGAGGGCGTCCGCGGTGCGACGGGCGAGCGCGACCGCGATCCCCGCGTTCGTCGCCTGGTGGTCGCCGACGAGGGGGATCCGATAGGTTCCCTCCACCTCGCCCGACAGCGTCACCTCGGCGTCGGTCGGGCTCACGCGCCCCTCGTAGGCGACGGAGAGGGCGGGGTCGCCGTCGCCGTTCCCCTCGGCGTCCCCGCCCTCGTCAGCCCCCGCGACCGTCGCCACCGTCGCCACCGTCGCGCCCGCCTCGTCGGCGACCTCGCGAACGACCGAGAGGGCCTCGCCCTCGCAGGCGGTGACGAAGGGGGCGCCCGGCTCGGCGATCCGCGCCTTGGTGCGGGCGATCTCCTCGATCGTGTCGCCGAGGACCGCGGTGTGTTCGAGCGAGACGTTGGTGACCGCGGTCGCGACGGGGTCGACCGCGCTGGTGGCGTCGTACTCCCCGCCGAGCCCGACCTCCAGGACGGCCACGTCGACCTCGCGGCGCGCGAAGTCGTGGACCGCCATCGCCGTGACGACCTCGAAGAAGGTGAGGGGCTCGCCGGCCGCCGCGCGCTCGACGAGCCACGGTTTCACCTCCGCGACGAAGTCGGCGATCGCGTCCTCGGTCATCGCCAGCCCGTCGACCCGGATCCGCTCGGCGAGCGCGGAGAGGTGCGGGGAGGTGTAGAGGCCGACGGAGAGCCCGACCTCGCGCAGGATCGACTCGGTCATCCGCGCCGTGCTTCCCTTCCCGTTCGAGCCGGCGACCTGCACGAACGACACGTCCTCCTCCGGATTCCCGAGGTGATCGAGCAGCGCCGCCACGCGCTCGGTCCCCGGCTTCACCGAGAAGCGGCGGAGGTCGAAGAGGAACGCCGCCGCCTCGTGGTAGTGCATACGCCGTGGGTCGGCTCGCCGTCGCTTAGGCGTAACGGACCGGGAGCGGTGTCGGGGGACTTCTCGGCCGCCCCCTTCGACCGACCACCCGCCGCGACCGGAAGAGCAACCCTTACGCGCGCGGCACCCCGACCGGTTCGCATGAACGAGACTGCGGCCGCGTCGGCGTCCGCGGCCGACGGCGGGGAGCCGGACCGCGAGGCCGACGCGACCGACTCCGCAGGCGGACCCGACCCGGTCGTCGTCGGAGAGGGCGTCCGCAAGTCGTACGGCGAGGTCGTCGCGCTCGACGGCGTCGACCTCCGGGTCGAGCCCGGTGAGGTGTTCGGGCTCATCGGTCCCAACGGCGCGGGGAAGACGACGCTCGTCCGTGCGCTGACGGGGACGACCGAGGCCGAGGGCGACCTGCGGGTGTTCGGTGCCCCGCCCGACGAGGTCGACCCGCAGCGGGTCGGGCTGCTCCCCCAGTCGTTCGACCCGCCGGAGCGGCTCACGGCGGCCGAGCTGGTCGACTACTACGGCGGGCTGTACGACGCGGCGCGCGACACCGAGCCCGTCCTGCGGGACGTGGGGATGGCCGACGACGCGGACGCGTGGTACGAGAAGCTCTCGGGCGGCCAGAAGCGTCGGACCTGCGTCGCGACCGCCATCGTCAACGACCCCGACCTCCTCTTCCTCGACGAGCCGACCACGGGGATCGACCCGGCCGGTCGACGCTCGATCCACCGCCTGATCGAGCGGCTCGCGGGCGACGGCACCACCGTCTTCCTCACGAGCCACGCGATGGACGAGGTCGAGCGGCTGGCCGACCGCGTCGCGCTCCTCCGGGACGGGGCAGTCGTCGCGGTCGGCGCCCCCGACGCGCTCATCGCCGAGCACGGGGGCGAGCCGAGCCTGGAGGTCGCGCTCGACGGTCCGGCTTCAGAGGCCGACGTCGAGTCGGTCCGAGGGGCGGTCCGTGGGGCGCTCTCGGTGGGGGCCGAGGAGGGGGGGGCGGAGGGTGGAGCAGACGCGTCCGGGAGCGAGGACGCGTCCGCGGTCGAGTCGACTCGCGAGGGGCTCCGGATCGGCGGCGTCCGGCCCGAGGGGATCGGCACCGCCGTCGACGCGCTGGAGGCGGCGGGGGTCGCCTTCGAGTCGCTCGCGTGGTCCGAGCCCTCGCTGGAGGACGTGTACCTCCGGCTCACCGGCGAGGAGTACTCGCCGCGGTCGGAAGGGCCTGACGGGGTCACACGGGGCGGAGGTGACCGATGAGCCGGTTCGGGCGGATCGCGACCGAGGCGAGCGCGGCGGCGCGGTCGTTCCTCCGGCGGCGGACGGCGGTGTTCTTCACCTTCTTCTTCCCCGTAATCTTAGTGATGATCTTCGGCGCGCTGGTCCAGACGCAGCCGACCGGGGGCGGGCTGTTCGCGGAGCCCGCCGGCTACTACATCCCCGGCTACCTCGCGGTCGTCGTCCTCTTCACGCCGCTGTCGCGGGTCGGCTCCGAGATCGCACGCCACCGCGACGGCGGCCGGTTCGAGAAGCTGGCGACGACGCCCCTCTCGCGCGCCGAGTGGCTGCTCGCGCACACGCTGGTCAACGTCGCGATCATCGGCGCGGCGAGCCTGCTCATCCTCGGGCTCGTCCTGGTCGTGACCGACGCGGAGCCGGTCGTCTCGCCCGCGCTGGCGGCGCTGCCGGTCTTCGTCGCCGTCGCGGTCGCGCTCTTCTGCGGGCTCGGCGCGCTGCTCGGCGCGCTCGCGGACTCGCAGGACGGCGTGATCGCCGCGAGCAACACGGTCGCGCTCCCCCTGCTGTTCCTCTCCGAGACGTTCGTCTCGCCCGGCCTGCTGCCGGAGTGGTTCCTGCCGGCGGTCGCGGCCTCGCCGCTCACGTACTTCGCGCGCGGCACGCGAGCGATCATCTACGAACCCGGGCCGTGGATCGGCGATCTGGCGGTGCTGTCGGTCCTCGCGGTCGCGTTCCTCGCGTTCGGGGCGTACGCGGTCCCGCGGACGGACTGAAGGCGCCGGCGGCCGGCGCGCTCTCGGAGGCGGGCGCCGAGGTATCTCGGGGTCCGGACGCCGGATTCTCGGGTCTCGAAACGGAAGCCGGTCATTTATATCGCCCGCCGCCGTCTCCGACAACGAGAGAAAGCGTGCCCACCGTTCAATTCACCTGCTCGGACTGCACGCAGACGATCGAGGTCAACGAGGAGATGCGAGAGACGATCCTCGACACCGGCTGCCCGGTCTGTACAACCCCGGCCAGCGAGGACGACTTCGAGGACGAGTAGGGGTTTTACCGTCACGTGGTCAGGGCGTTTGTGTTTGGCTGCTTATAAACGATCGAGTCTTCTGCGGTGACGCTCTCCAAAGCCCCAGTCGGTGAGGACGGCGCACGCTCGCTGTGCTCCTCTCTCAGTCGCTGACGCTCCTTCGCTGCGGTGCTTGCGTCACCTGCGCCGTCCTCACCGACTGCCCCTTTGAGTCCCATCCCGCCCGCTACCGCACAGCAGCCTCACGCCTCCCCAGCCTCGCGGTTCGCGCTCTGCGAGCGCGAACCGCCCCCTCGCACGGCGCTCTCGCCGGCGGCGGAGCCGCCGGCTGTCAGAGAGACCTTCGGTCTCTCCCTACTCGCGGCCGCCGGTGGCGGCCGCTCGGAGGCGCGCGCCACCGCACCGCAGATCTATTTATAAGGCGTCTGCGATCACGAGAGCACTTCGACCTCGTAGCCGTCGGCTTCGAGGGCGTCGATGATGTCGGCGGCGTGTTCGGCGTCGTCGGTCTCCAGTTCGAGTTCGAGTTCGGCGGCGTTGACGGCCACGTCCCGCGAGGTGCGGTCGTGGTGGACCGCGTACACGTTCGCGCCGGTGCGGGCGACGATACTGGAGACGCGCTCTAACTCGCCGGGGCGGTCCTTCAGGTCGATCGTGATCTTGAGGTACCGGCCCATCTGGACCAGCCCGCGCCGGATCACGGTGCCGAGGCGGTTGAGGTCGATGTTGCCGCCACAGAGGGCGGCGACGATCGTCTCGTCGTCCTCGTAGTCGAACGCCTCGGAGAGGACGGCCGCCAGCGCGACCGCGCCGGCCCCCTCGACCAGCGTCTTCGAGCGCTCCAGGAGGAGCGTGAGCGCGAGGGCGATCTCGCGGTCGTCGACCGTGGCGACCTCGTCGACGTACTCGCTCATCACTTCGAGCGTCTGCTCGCCGATCGATCGGGTCGCGATCCCGTCGGCGATCGTGTCGACGCTGTCGATCTCGTGGACTTCTCCCCTCTTCAGCGACTCCCCCGCCGAGGCCGCGCCCTCGGCCTGCACGCCGACGACTCGCACGTCCGGGAGCTGCTCTTTGATCGCGACCGCGACCCCCGAGATGAGCCCGCCGCCGCCGATCGGGACGACGACCGTGTCCAGTTCGGGGCAGTCGTCGACGATTTCGAGGCCGAGCGTCCCCTGTCCGGCCATCACCACGGGGTCGTCGAACGCGTGGACGTAGGTCCGACCCTCCTCGCGTTCCAGCTGGTGGGCGTACGCCTGCGCCTCGTCGTAGTCGACGCCCTCCAGCCGGACGCTGGCGCCGTACCCGCGGGTGGCCTTCACCTTCGAGACGGGTGCGAACTTCGGCATCACGACGGTGGCGTCGACGCCCGCGCGGTCGGCCGCCAAGGCGACGCCCTGCGCGTGGTTGCCCGCGCTCGCCGTGACCACTCCGGCCTCGCGTTCGGCGTCTGAGAGCGTGGCGATCCGGTTCATCGCCCCGCGGATCTTGAACGCGCCGGTGCGCTGGAAGTTCTCCAGTTTGAGGTGAACGTCCGCGCCGCTCATCTCGGAGAAGGTCCGCGACCGCTCTAAGGGCGTGTGCCGAGCCACGTCGTCGACGCGCCCGCGCGCCTCGCGAACGTCGGAGAGGGTTATCATACACCGCCTTCGCCGCGCCGGGCGCTAATCGGTTCCGGTCCGTCCCGTTTTGCCGTCGAACGAGGCGAGCCGAGACCGCGTCGAGCCGAGCCGCTGGCTCGCCGTCTGTGAAAGGGGGAATGCACGCGTGTGACGTGCAGGTGAACCGAGACGTGCCGAATACAAAAAGGTGAGGCTAGCGGAGTGAAAGTGAAACCGCACGACTGCAGCGCCGTCATCTCTCCGTCAGACGGATCTCAGGGGGCCAAACGCACCCCGACGGCTTCGCGTTCGAGGTACCGGTCGACCCGATCCGTGAACCCGGAACCGCCGCCGTTCCGTTCGCCATCGCTACCATCGCCTCCCTCGTCCGGCCACGTCGCGTCCGCGTCGAGCCGGTCGGGGTCGCCGACGTACACCGCCGCTTCGTCCGGGTGGCCGTCGGGCGCGTCGAGCGGGACCGTCACTCGCCGATACAGCCCCTCTCCGACGCGCTCGTACTCGTCGAGCGCGTCCATCTCCTCTGTCCGGAGGAGCCGACCGCCCGTCTCGCCGCCCGGCGCGAGCGTCGGGTACCGACCCTCGACGAGGTGGAGGCCGAACAGCGTCGCCGGCCCGACGTACACGTACGAGTCGAGCACCTCGGCGACCCGATCCGGTTCGGTCAGCGTCCCGTACACGAAGATGTCCATACTCCGTGTGTGTCTGTCACATGTTTCAACGTTCGGTCGCCCGGGCACTCCGATCCGGACCGGCGGACGGTTCGCATCCGGCGGCGCCCTCCGGCTCCGATACGCAAAAGCCCCGTCCGCCCCTCCGCGGTGACACATGGACCTTCCGCGGCTGCGGCGCGTCTGGACGCGGGTGTTCTCGCTCGCGTGGCCGGTCATGGCCGAGCAGACGTTCCGCACCGCGATGCGGACGACCGACGTCCTCGTCACCGCGCTGTTCTCGCCCGCGGCCGTGGTCGCGATCGGGCTCGCCGACCTCTACGCCCGGTTTCCCCTCCGGATTGGCCTCGGACTCGGCGGCGGCGCGATCGCGCTCTCCTCGCAGGACACCGGCGCGGGCGTGACCGGAACGCGCGACGAGGCGGTGACGCAGGCGGTCCTCGTGGGCGCGCTCGCCGGGATCCCCTTCGTGCTCTTCGGCCTCTTCTTCGGCGAGTTCGCGATCGGCGTGTTCGGGCGGCTCGTCGGCGATCGGACCTCGCCGGCCGTCGTCGATCTGGGCTCCACGTACCTCGCGATCGTCTTCGCGACCGCCCCCGCGCGCCACGTCGCCTTGGTCGCCGCTCGCGCGTTGCAGGGGACCGGCGACACCCGCACCCCGATGTACGTCAACGTCGCCGCCAACTCTGTCAACATCGCGGGGTCGGTCGCCCTCGGACTTGGTCTGCTCGGGCTCCCGCGACTGGAGGTCGTCGGCGTCGGCCTCGCGACCGCCGGCGCCAACGTGCTCACGGCCGGGCTCCTCTGTCTCGCCATCTGGGGCCCGTGGACCGAGGCGTCGTTCGCGCGCCCCCGCGACCTCACGATCGCGAGCCAGCTCCTCCGGGTGAGCGCTCCCCGCGTGCTGGAGGGGTTCGGCTCGGAGATCGCCGAGTTCCCCTTCAACGCGCTACTCCTCGGCTTCGGCGAGTCGGTCAACGCCGGGTTCCAGATCGGGCGTCGGGTGTACCAGCAGGTGACCGGCCCGCTCTCGCGCGGCTACAACGTCGCCGCCTCGGTGCTCGTCGGGCAGTCGCTCGGCGCAGGCGACCCCGACGAGGCCCGGTTCAACGGGTGGGCCGTCGCCGGGCTAGGCGTGCTCACGGTCGGAGCGATCGGAATTGGTCTGGTCGCGCTCGCGCCCCGGCTCGTCCCGATCTTCACCGACGACGGACCCACGATCGCGTACGCGGTCGACTTCGCGCGCGTCTACGGCCTCGCGGGCGCCGTCCTGGTCTGCTTCTCCGCGCTCTCCGGCGCGCTGCAGGGGGCGAGCGAGACCCGGATTCCGCTCGTCGCCCGCGTCTCCGGGATGTTCGGCCTCTTTCTCGGGGCGTCCTGGCTGCTCGGGCGCACCGCCGGATTCGGCCCGCAGGGGGCGTACGTCGGCGTGTTCCTCGCGTACGCGTGGATGGCGCTCGTCGTTATCGCTGGCTTCCGCTATTCGGGGTGGGCCGACCGCGCCGCGGAGATGATGGCCGAGCGGGGGAGCGACAGCGGGCCGGGCGTTTCGACGCCAGGCGGTCCGTCACCGGACGACCCGACACCGGACGACTCGGCTTCGGACCGTGCCTCGAAGTGAGCGCCCGGACCGCTCGGGCTTTTAAGTATTCGACGGACAAACCGCTCCGCATGGACTTGTCATCCGCCGTCTCCGCCACCGCGTCGACCCTCCGACGGCGCCCCGCCGACCTGCTCCCGTTTTACCTCCTCGGCACGGCGGTCCCCGTCGTCGCCCGGATGGGCCTCTTCGTCGCGCTCGCCGGGACGTACCTCCACTACGAGCTGACCGGTCGGCTCGCTGACGCGCGCCGAGCGCTCGCCGACCTGGATCTGACGCCGCCCGACACGCAGGACCCCGAGGCGGTCCAGGCGTGGGGCGAGAGCGTGGCGCCCGCGCTCGAACCCCTCGCGTCGCCGACCGCGCTCCTCCTCCTGACCGTCGGCACGGTCGCGACGCTTCTCCTGGCTATCCTCACGTACGCCGCGGTCTCCGCCGGACAGATGTCGGCGGTCGCGGGCCGCGTCCGCGGCGACCGTGGACTCCCCGCCGGAATCGCCGGTGTGCGGGGGCGCTGGCTCACGTTCCTCGGCCTCTACGTCTCCGAGTTCCTGCTGTGGGTCGGCGTGTCGCTGCTCGCCGGCCTCGCGATCGGCGGGGCGTTCCTCGTTAACCCCTTCGTGGGCGCCGTGGTCGCGCTCCTCGCGCTGCTCGTCGGGTTGGTCGTCCTGCTTCTCGTCCGCGCGGTGTTCGCGTTCGCGCCGGCCGCGGTCGTCGTCGACGACGCCGGCGTCGTCGGCGCCGTCGAGGGCGCCGGCGGATTCATCCGGTCGAACCCCGTCGACGCCCTCGCGTACCTCGTCGTCGCCGTCGGCGTGCTCGTGGCGATCTCCTCGGCCGCGTCCGCGCTCGCGTTCCTCGGGGGCGGGGCCGTCGTCGCGCTCGCCAGTGCGGTCGTCGCCGCTCCCGCGCTCGATCTGCTCAAGACCGTCCTGTACGGCGACCACCGCGGCGCGGTCGCCCCCATCGATCCGGTCGACGCCCGGCTCCGCGACCAGTTCGTCGGCGGCGTCCGCCGCGGCTGGCGGGAGATGATCGGGTTCGTCCGCCGGACCCCGGGGCTGCACGTGATCACCGTCCTCGTCGGCGTCGGGTTCGGCGCGGTCGGGTGGCTCGCCGTCGACCCCTTCGTCGGCGCGTTCACCACGTCGATCGAGTCGCGGCTGGTCGGCCACCTCCCGCCGACGGCAGCGCTCAACTTCTTCGGGAACAACTGGTCGGTCGCGATGGCGACCTCGCTCGGCGGCGTCGCGCTCGCGGTCCCCGCGCTCTCGTCGATTGCGTTCAACGGGATCGCGCTCGGCGCCACCGCGGCGCTCGAGGAGAACCTCGCCGCGCTGCTCGCGTTCGTCGTCCCGCACGGAATCCTCGAAATCCCCGCGCTGTTCATCTCCGGCGCGCTGGGGATCCACCTCGGGATCGTCTCGTGGAAGACGCTCCGCGGCCGTCTGTCCCGCGAGGCGTTCGCCGATTCGCTGGAGAACGCGTTCTGGGTGCTGATGGGTATCGGCGTGTTGATCGCCGTCGCCGCGTTCATCGAGGGGTTCGTGAGCCCGTACTACTGGCGGCCGTTCCTCTAGGTCTCGACTCCTCGCGCCGCTTCCGTTTCGCTTTCCGTACGCTCGACTACCGCCCGTACGTTCAAGTCTCTCCGTCACGAATCCTGACCTGTATGACGCGACGCGATCCCTTCACCGAGATAGAGGACCTGCTCGAACGGATGGGCCAGGAGTTCGAGGAGCTCGGCGGCACGCTCGACTCGCCCGGCCCCGGCGCCCCCGACTTCCCGGGCGCTCGCGACGTCGATGTCGACGTTATCGAGGACGGCGAGGTGATCACCGTGCTCGCCGACCTCCCCGGCTTCGACGCCGCCGATATCGAGGCAGAGCTTCACGACGACGCGCTGTCGATCGCGGCCGCCCGCGAGGAGACGCGGAGCGCCGAGGTGACCGCCGACGAAGGCGGCGCGGCCGGAGACGACGCGGCTGAGGGCGACACAGCCGAACCCGACGACGCGGGCGACGCGGACGTTCGCTACCATCGCCGCGAGCGCCGTCACCGCGCGGTATCACGCCGGATTTCGATCCCAGAACCCGTCGAGAGCGGCGGCGCGACCGCCTCGTACGACGACGGCGTGCTCACCGTCACCCTCCCCAAGCGGTCGCCGTCGGACTCCGCCGGCCACAGCATCGACGTGAACTGACCGTCCGGCGATCGGGCCTCCTCGTCGTGGTTTCGAGTCTTCCGATCCGCCTGACCCGAGCTATCAATCATCCTGTCGTCTTTAATACCACAGAGTGCGTCTCCATAGGTGATCACCATGAACGGAACCAACCCCTTCGACGAGATCGAGCAGTTCCTCGGCCGCACCTCTTTCGGCGGCGACCGCGCGTGGGGGCGTGACCTCCGGACCACCGACATCGACGTGGCCGAGTACGACGACGAGTTCGTCGTCATGGCCGACCTCCCGGGATACGACCGCGAGGACATCGATGTGCGCGCGACGGACGGCCGGCTCACGATCACCGCCGAGCGCGACGCGGAGCGCGAAGCCGAAGAGAGCGAGGACGCGAACCGGCGGTACCTCCGACGCGAGCGGCGCCACGAGTCGATCACCCGGTCCGTCGACCTTCCCGGACGGGTCGTCGACGCGGACGCGAGCGCGACGTACCGCCACGGCGTGCTCACTGTCACGCTCCCGAAGGCCGCCGCCGAGGAGGACGACGGCCACCGGATCGACGTGGCGTAGGTCCCGGTTTCGTCTCTCTTACCCCCGCCGGCGTTCTCTCTCCCCCGCCGACACCTTCTCCACGCGCGGCGTGCTAGGGTGACCCATGGACGACGCTGACCGCGAAGCGGCGCGCCGCGAACTCGTCGACGCGCTCCGCCGTCGCCTCGACGTCGACGAGCGAACGCTCGCGGCGATCGAGGCGGTACCGCGACACGCGTTCGTCCCGGAGGGCCGACGATCGCGCGCCTACGCCGACCGACCGCTCCCGATCGGCCACGATCAGACGATCAGCGCGCCGCACATGGTCGCGGTCATGACCGACCTGCTCGATGTCGAACCCGGCGACAGGGTGTTCGAGATCGGCACGGGCTGCGGCTACCACGCCGCGGTCGTCGCTGAGATCGTCGGTCCGGGGAACGTCTACAGCGTCGAGTACGAACCGGACCTGGCCGGATCCGCCCGCGAGCGACTTCGGCGGCTCGGGTACGACGTGACCGTCTGCGCCGGCGACGGTCGGACGGCATTCTCCGACGAGGCCCCCTTCGATGCCGCGTACCTGACCTGCGCGCCGACCGACGGTGTCCCCGATCAAATCGTCGACCGCGTGCGGACTGGCGGTCGGGTCGTCGCGCCGGTCGGTCGCGCCGGTACGCAGCGGCTCGTCCGCCTGACGATCGAGGAAGAGGGCGTCGACCGCGAGGACCACGGCGGCGTCCGGTTCGTTCCGATGCGATGAGGGACGGTGTGACGGTGGCTGACGCGATGCCGAGCGAGCGCTTTTAGAGGACCGAGCACCGAGTCCGACTATGGACGAGGCGTCGCTTCGGGCCGACATGATCGAGGGGCTCGAACACCAGATCGGCGAGACGCTGGACGAGCCCGTGCTCGCGGCGCTCCAGCGCGTCTCCCGGGATCCGTTCGTCGACGACAGCCCGACTGCGGCAGGGGGCGACGCTGGCCGAGAACGGGGGAGCGCTGGGAACGGGGATCGATCGCTGGCTCCCGAGACGGTCGTTCGGCTACTCTCAGCGCTCGACGCCGACGAGGGTGACGAAGTGCTCGTCGTGGGCGCGGGTGTCGGCTATTCTGTCGCGCTGCTCGCCGAGATGGCCGGCGCGAGGCACGTCCACGCGGTCGACATCGATCGCGAGGCAGTCGCGGTCGCCCGCTCGAACCTCTCGACGGCCGGATACGACGCCGTCCTCGTCGACCGACGCGACGGGGCGAACGGGCTCCCCGAGTACGCCCCGTACGACCGGATACTCCTCGAAGCCGGGGTCGTCGAGCCGCCGCGCGCGCTCCGCGAGCAGCTGGCCGAGGGAGGCCGGATCGTCTACCCCCGCGGGACGGCGGTCCAGACGATCGCCGCGATCGAACCCGACTCGGAGCGGGGTGCGTCCGACGGCTCGGCCGACGACGATGACGCCCCGCCGGGATTCCGGACCGTCGAGACGGCCGGTCCGGCGCGGCTCCAGCCGATGCTCGTCGACGGCGAGCAGCGCGGCGTCGAACGGAACCGAACGCGCCGAGAGGACGCTGAGCGCGCCGATATGGGTCACTTCGCGCGTCACGGCTGGGAGCAGGACTGGATCGACTGGGACGACCGGCTCTAATTCTCCGCGACGACCAGCACCTCCGTGTTCCCGCGCTCGTCGACGTAGTCGCCTTCAGCCGGCGGTTTCACTTCGACGGTGAGAGTGCCGTCCGGCTGGTTCGGTCCGAGCTCCGGGTCGACGTCGACCGTCGCGACCCCGTCGGAGTCGGTCGTTCCGGTGGCGACGCCGTCTATCTGTGCCGATCCGCTTCGCACGATCACGGTCGCGTCGGCGACCCGGGAGCCGTCCGGATCGACGACGGCCACGTCGAGCGACTGCTCGCCCGGCGTGGTAACTTCCGGCTGCGGCTGCGCGTCGAGCTCCGTCGCCGACAGCCCTTCGATGTCGCCGATCATCCCCATCATCACGCTGAGGCTCGCGACGCCGACGACGAGCGCGATGACCAGCCTGACCGGAAGCCCCTCGATCGCCCGGCGGTCCGCGCGAAACGATCGGTCGTTCGCGGTGCGTCCGTCCCGTTTCGAGTGCGTCATATCGTCGGTGGCCGCGGTATCACTGATAAAGGGTCGGACTCCGGAGCCGGACCGACCCTAACGTACAAAACGTCTTGTCTCACACACACGACGTGACCGGGGATGGTACTCGATTCAACCGCTGCGTACGCCGAAACAGCGGTCGGTACCGTCGGTTCACACGCCGCCGTCGTCGGGGGGAGCATGGCCGGGTTGCTGGCCGCCCGTGTGCTCGCCGACGGGTACGATCGAGTCACGCTCGTCGAACGAGATCCGATGCCGGACGGATCCGTCGTCCGCCGAGGCGTCCCGCAGGCGAGTCACGTCCACGTGATGCTTGAGCCGGCCCGCGTGATTCTCGAAGACCTGTTCGACGGCTACCAGTCGGAGCTGCGGGCCGCGGGCGGGCTCGTCATCGACGCCTGTCGGGAGTTGGAGTACTACGACAACGGTGGCGTGCTAACGCCCGCGGAGCCCGAGATGCTGATGCCCTGCGCGAGCCGGCCGCTGTTCGAGCGGGTCGCCCGGCAGCGGGTCGCCGCGGCGACCGGGATCACGGTCCGTGACGAGTGTCACGTCACGGAGTACGAGACGAGCGCCGACGCGGACGCGGTCGAAGGGCTCTCGATCAGGCGGGCGGACGGAGGCGAGGAGACGCTCGAAGCCGACCTCGTCGTCGACGCGACGGGGCGCGCGTCCAAGACGCCGATGTGGCTCGCGGAGCACGGGTATCGAAAGCCGCGAACGGAACGGGCCGAGGTCGATCTCGCGTACGGAACGGTGACTGTCGACCGGCCGAGCGAGGATACGTCGGCGTATCTGTGTGCCCCGTCCGCGCCGAACACGCGCGGCGGGACGGCGATCCCGATAGAGGGCGATCGCTGGCTGGTAACCCTGTTCGGCATGCACGGTGACCATCCGCCGACCGACCGGTCGGGGTTTCTCGCGTTCGCCGACGCGCTGCCGTTCGATCGCCTCGCGGGCCTGCTCCGGGAGCGAGAGTGGACGAGCGACGAGATCGAGCGGTATCCGTTCGCGGCGAGTCAGTGGCGCCGGTACGACGAGCTCGACCGGTTTCCCGACGGGCTGGTCGTGACCGGCGACGCGATCGCGAGTTTCAATCCGATCTACGGGCAGGGAATGTCCGCCGCCGCGCTCGACGCGTTACAACTTCACCACACCATTGCGAACGGAACGGAGAACATCGGGTCACGCTTCTTTCGTCGGGCGGCCGACCACCTCGATGTCGTGTGGCAGACGGCGGTGGGCGCCGACTTCGAGTTCGAGGAGACGACGGGAACGAAGCCGACCGGAGCCGGACTGTTCAACCGCTACGTGGATCGAGTGACTGCGACGGCACACACCGACGCCACCGTCGCCGAGGCGTTCTATCGCGTCCTCCGACTCGAACGCGAGCCGACAACCCTGTTCCGTCCGCGGATCGCCGCCCGAGTCCTCTGGCCGTCGTAACTCTCCGTCGCGTTTCGGCACAGGGCAGCGGGACGAGCGCCTCCGCGCTCGCCCCACGTTTTTGTGCGATACCGCGGCCACCGCGGCTATGCACGTGCTCGGACGCGACTCCGATTCGGACGACGGGGCCAGCCCCGACGGGGGCACCTCCCCCCGCACGAACGGTGAGGGCGACTGCGAGACCGACGGCGAACTCTCCCCGACCGTCCGGATCGGGTCGTTCCTCGCGCGCGACGGCAGCGCCGGCGCCGCGGTCGGCGTCGACGCCGACGGCCCGCACGCCGGCGTGGTCTTCGGGAAGCGGGGAACCGGAAAGTCGTACACGCTCGGCGTCCTCGCGGAGGGGCTCGGGATGGCCCGCGGCGTCGCGCCGGTCGTGGTCGACCCGATGGGCGTCTTCGGCGGGCTCCGGGCTGCCGGCGGGCGGGTCGTCGAGCCGCGAGTCCGACCAGCGGCGATCCCCCCGAAGGCGTGGCCGGACCTACTTGGCCTCGACCCGGCGAGCGGGCCGGGAAGCCTGGTGTGGCGCGTCGTGGCCGACGCTCGCGACGACTCGGACCCCCTCGCGTCCGGAGACGATTCGGAGGGGTCGGACGGGTCGCCCTCGCTCGCGGCGCTCCGCGACCGAGTCGCGGACGCGGACGCGCCCGCGGCGGACCGTCGCGCGGCCGCGAACCACCTTCGTCTCGCCGAGTCGTGGGGCGTGTTCGGCGCGGACGCGCCGCCGGTCAGACGGTTCGTCGCAGACGGGGACCCGACCGTGCTCGATCTCGCTGGAACGCCCGAGGCGGCCGCGGGCGCGGTCGTCAGGGCGGTCGCCCGCGGGCTCTACGACGCCCGGATCGACGGTGAGATCGACCGGCTCCCGTGGCTGCTCGTCGACGAGGCGCACGCCTTCTTCGACGGCGTGGCCGACCCCGCGCTCCGGACGCTGCTGACGCGCGGCCGAGCGCCCGGCGTCTCGTTGGTCTGCGCGACGCAGCGCCCCGGCGCGCTGCCGAGTGTCGCCGTCTCGCAGTCGGATCTCCTCGTTGCCCACCGGCTCACGGCCGAACGCGACCTCGACCGGCTCGCCGAGGCCGAGGCGACCTACCTCGCCGGCGACCTCGCCTCGCGGCTCCCGACCGGGACCGGCGAGGCGCTCGTCGTCGACGACGCGACGGAGACGGCCCACACCGTTCGGATTCGCGAGCGGCGGACTCCGCACGGCGGCGGGAGCCCTCGGGCGAGCGAAACGGAGGCAGTCACGGGGGCCGCCGCGGAGTCCGAAGACCCAAGATAAGCGCCGGTGACGCCCCGGTATGGAACGGACGCCGCTGGGATTCTCACTCGTCGCGCTCGGCGGGTTCGCCGGCGCCGTCGCCCGACACGGGATCGACGTCGCCGTCGGCGACGCGACCGGGGCCGGAACGCTCCTCGCGAACGTCCTCGGCTCCTTCGCGCTCGGCCTGCTGCTTACGCGCGCCGCGAGCCGTCGGACGCGACTGTTCGTCGGCACCGGCGCGCTTTCCTCGTTCACCACCTACAGCACCTTCGTCGGTGACGCCGTGTCGCTCGGGACGACGGCCGGCGCCGCGTACGTCGCCGCGAGCTACGCCGCCGGGTTCGGAGCCGCCACGGCCGGACTGCTCGTCGGGGGGAGACTGTGACCGACCCGCTGCTCGCGGCCGTTCTCGTGGGTCTCGGCGGTTCTGTCGGCGCAGTGGGGCGACACGCGGTCGGCCTCCGGGTCGAGGGCCGGCGCTCGGTCGTGGCCGTCAACGCGCTCGGGAGCCTCGCGCTCGGCGTCCTCCTCGCCGCGCCGATCGGCTCGGGAGCGATCCTTTTCGCCGCGGTCGGGTTCTGCGGCGCCTTCACGACCTTCTCGTCGTTCGCCGTCGAAACCGTCTCCGCCGCGGCCGACGGGGACAACCGGGCCGCCGTCGAATTCGCGGTCGCGAACCTGGCGGCCGCGCTGCCCGCGTTCCTCGTCGGCGCGGCGGTCGGGGGCGCGCTCTCCTGACCGGGGCTCGGGGAACGACAGGTACAGGCGCATTCGGACCGTACCGCCTCGCGTGACCGACGACGCTGAGGACCGAGCCGATGTCGGGGATCGGACCGACGCCGACGGATCCGCAGTCGACGTCTCGCCAGGCGATGCCCTTCCCGACCCTCCCGACGACCGCGACGTTCCGGTCGATTTCGGAGACCTCTCGCTCCCGCAACGCGCGTTCGTCGCGGCCGTCCAGAACCCCACTCGCGGGATCGTGATCGTCGGCCTGCTCGCGTTCGCGTTCTCGTTTTACGTCGCCTTCTGGCTGGTCTTCCCGCGAGTCGCGGCCTTCATGTCCGCGATCGGCGCCGCCCTGCTCGCGATCGTCGCTCTCGTGTACCTCGTCTCGGACCGGCGATCGCGGTAGGCCGTCCCCTCGGTCTCGGCTCTCACGTCTCCCCTGTGCGACTCACGGGTGCGGCTCGTAGAACTCCCTGAGCGGCACCCCGAACGCGGGCGCCAGCGTCGCCACCGCGTCGCCGACCAGTACGTCGCGCTCGGCGAACTCCCGTTCCACCTGCGCGCCGAGTGCCACGTCGCCGGCCGCGTCGCTTTCGAGGTATTCGCGGACCGTCGTGAACTCCCGCTCGCGCTCGACGACGTACCGGTCGCCGTCGATGAACGGACCGTAGGTCTCGGGGTCCACGTCGTCGGCGTACGACTCGTAGAAGCTCGCTGCGTGTTTCCGCACCGCGACCGGTGGCCCCTCGTGACGCGTGACGGCCGGCCGCTCTGCGACCTCCAGTTCGGCGTACAGCGCGGCGCGCTTGGCGCTGTCTCCGTCGGGGTCCCGATCGCTCCCGTCAGTCATCGCCCGCGCGCGGAGCACGTCGAAGCCGCGGCCGTTCAGCCCCCGAACGATCCCGTCGAGCGACCGCCGGAGCTGCGGCCACAGCTGGTCGTCGACCACGTCGGGCGCGTCGAACACGACCGCCGCCGGCGTCGTTTCCCGTCGGTCGAGGTGGTCGCGAACGCCGGCGGGATCGAGAGGGGCCGGATCCGCCGGTTCGAACAGCTCCTCGCTCGGCGCCGCGAGCAGCTCGCGGGCGTAGTGCTGGAACCGCGCGAGGTTCGCGGCCGAGAGGACGGCCGCGACGTTCCGCGTCGGGTCGGTCGGGTCGACTACTACGAGCGGGTCGTCGAAGGTCCGTTCGGCGTGGCCCTCCGGGTCGAACTCGACGGGCGGATGCCAGCTCCGCGCGGACTCCACCAGGGGGACGAACCCGCCGAGTTCCAAGACGAGCAGCTCGGTCAGATACCCCGAGAATCCCTCGGTGCGGAGGTCGCTGCCGTACGCGCCGATCCCCTTCAGAAACGCCTTCGCGAGCACCACGTCGCCGGCGAGATCGTCGTCCAGTCGCGCGGAGAGGTACGCGTCGTGAAACGGGGTGCGGTCGACGGCGGAGACGAGGTCGCCGGCGGTCTCCACGTCGTGACAGGGCACCAGGTCCACGTCGAACCCCTCGTGGGTGCCCTTCACGTAGGGGTGCTCGGCGTACTCTTCGTGGCCGTCCGGGAGGACCGCGTGGCCGACGGCGAGCCCGTACTCCTCCAGCTGTTCGCGGTCGAGATTGGCGTCGAACCGCACGAACAGATCGATGTCGCGGTCGCCGGAGACCCACGTGCCGCGGGCGGTCGATCCCACCTGCACCACGTCGGCGTCGACGGGGAGGTCGGCGATCGCCTCGCGCGTCCGGTCGGCGAGCTCGGTGGCGACCGCCCGCAGGTGCTCGCGCTCCGCGGGCTCGGGCACCACCCGGTCGCGAACGCGCGACAGCACCGCCTCGAGATCGTCCATGGAGTCGCATTCTCGCGGTCCGGCCGAAAACGTGTCGGTCACCGGGCGAACGAGATGCTCCGGGTCGCGATCGGGCGACGTCGAACCGATGAGAGCGGGGCGCGGTAACCGATCGCATCCGAGTCGGGCGGAAACGAAAGCCCTATCAAAACGAATCGAGTACCCTGAATCGAGCCGAAGTAGCTCAGTTGGTAGAGCGCCTCGCTGTTAACGAGGCGGTCCCAGGTTCGAGTCCTGGCTTCGGCGCCTCTTTCCGTTTCCTACATCTTGTAGCGTTGAATGTAGCTTCCGGCTTTTCGTCGTCGATTTCATCGCCGGTCCCGTCCGGCGATCACGTGAATTCGGTACGCTAAAGGGTTCGTCTCGTTTACCCCGAATCACGGGCCTTTAGCTTAGTCCGGTTAAAGCGACTCGCTCATAACGAGTTGATCGCCGGTTCGAATCCGGCAAGGCCCATCGCACTTAAACCCGTTACTGGGTGGTCTCCGAAACGACTCTTTCGGTGGCTCAAACGCCCGGTATCGGCGCTCTCGACCTTCCGGAAAATCGGCTTCTGAGTGGTATGTCGACCAGCGGTCGGTTCCGGGTTCCTGCTGTCGTGCGAATTCCGTAGTCGCCGCTACGTCGATCCACCCGCCCACCTACCCACCCATTAGTGTAGGTGTTTCCCCGTTCCGTGGTGCGATTAGGACCGTCGACGCTCTCGCTTTGCCCTGCCTGCCTACCCCTTTACGGGGTGGGCAGGCGGGCCGCAATCGTCCCGACGGGGGTGATCTGCGGTGAGCCTCACCGATCAATCAGGTGGGGGAACCCTCGGGACGGACAAACCAGGGGAGTTCTGGTGTCCCGGCTGCGGCGCTCGGTGTACTGAGTCGCCCGACGGGACTACCGAGTACGGGCATCACGTCGACTGCCCGAACCGAGATCTCCCACGGTTCGGCGGACGGCAGCCTTCCAACCGAACCACCCAGCTCCAAAACTGCCTCGACCGCGACCTCGTCGCTGACGGGGGGAGCGAAGCGGACAAATGAGTCGCTTCGCGCCCGCCCGTCAGTCTCTCCAAGCGGCCGGCGACCTTGTGGTCCGTGAGGTCCGCCGGACGCGGACCGAACGGCGCCGGCCGCGCACGGCGACCGGAGGGAGCCGAACGAGTGGCGGCGCGGGTGCGACTCACCGGAGGTCGGGCGATGAGTAGCGAGAGTTCGCCCCGGTCTGCGTCTTGGCCTTCCAAGGAGACTAACTCTGTAAACGGCTCTACCGCCTCTTTTCAGGAGGACGACGATCGCGTTGTCGAAAGGGTCGCTGAGTTCGCATCCCAGTACCCCGACCTCGCTGATCTTCCCCTGTCGGTGACCCACGGCCGGAAGCTCCGGCGCATCGTCACCGACCCGGAGTTCTCCGAGGAGTGGGTCGAGCCTGAACAGCCGCTCGAAGACGCCTTTTCGGTGCGGTCGCTCGACCGACGGACTGCGGCGACGTGGACCGACGCTATTCACGCGTTTCTGCGGTCGCACGTCGACTACGAGGGACTTGTCGCCCGCTTCGCTGACCGCGAGTCCGGCGACGAGTTTGACGTGCCGCTCGTCGACGCGTGGGGCGAAGAGTACAGCCGGAAACAGTACGCCCGTGCCCGCGCGCTCCAGCGACAGATGGGCGGCGGCGAGCGCCCGCCAGGTGGTGAGGCCGTCCCCGCGTGGGACGACCCGGCGACAGCGATGCTAACGCTCACGGCATCGTCTGTGCCCTCTGGTGACCGGCTCTCTCCGGTCGACCACCTCGATGCGATTCACGACGCGTTCAGCTACGGCGGCGTCCGCGACGCCCTCCGGAACACGATGGAGTACCATCTCGGGCTGGAATCCAACGACTGGGGCTACTGGCTCCAGGGCGAACCGCACGGGATGGGCACGGCGGCGGACGATGACAAGCGGTCCGGTCCGAATGCCTGCTATACGCACCTACACGTCGGCGTCTACTTCGACGCGGGCGCGACCTCTCTCGACCTCAACTCGGTCGGCTCGGAGTTCGAGCGCGTCATCGACAAACACGTTGAAGAGTGCGACCCGGCCGGGTTCGCCGGTCACGACTACACGGAGATCGAGGACTACCTGCGCGAAGAGGACGGGTGTATCTCGCTGAACGCCGACGTGAAAAACCTCGGCTCGTACATGGCCGCGTACATGGGCGGCTACACCGAATCGCTGCTCGACAAGCCGATCGAGTACATCGCGTGGGGCGCGCTCTACTGGTCCGCGGCGCGTCGACGTACCTCTCGCTCGAAGCTCGTCAACGAGTCTATCCGCGCCGATCGGTGTCACCAGCGGTACGAATCGGAGACCGCGAATCAGTCGCGTTCCCACGGTGAACACGTCCGATGGAACGAGGGGCACGGTCCCGATGTTATCTGCTCCTGCTGTGAGTCCGGGTGGAGTATCGACCAGTCTCGGCTCGACGAGCCGCCGACTGACGAGCAGCTACATGACGCACTTCCCGACGAATCCGAGCCGGAGGGTCGACCGGATGACCTCGCATCGCGATGGCCGACCGCGGACGCTGGCGCGTCTATCGGTGAGACGCATCGGGAGGCGGTCATCCGCGATCGTGTACTGACCTACCTCGATGTCAACGGCTCGGACGTGTCGGTTCCTGCGTTGATGGGTCACCTGAATATCGACCCGTCACGGCGCGAGTTCGTCGAGGAGATCGTCGACGGGCAAACTTCGACTCCCTCGGAGTCGTTTGAACGTGAAACGGTCGATGAAAACTACAGACTGAAGGCTATCGTCGAGAAGGACGGAACCGAACACTCGCCCGGTAGTGGCGGTGTCGATATGGTTTCGTTGAAGCTCCCGGCGACTCGTCTTCTGGAACAGACCCGGCTCCAGTATGAGCTAAAGAGCGGGGAAAAATTCCGCTGCGAGAAGTGTAATCTGGCGACGCACAATCCGAATGTAATGGGTACTCACCTCATTGAACACGGTGTTGAGACACCTCGTCACGCCGAGTACCTGTTGAGCATCGATGACTATCATGGACATGGACGGGCGTGTATGGAGTCATCAGTTGATGTTCCAGCTGGGGCAAGCCATTAAATACCAGTGAGGGCGCAATAGAACTCTTACTAGCGTGTTTATTTCGCTGTCTCTCAACTGAACCACCGGTGAGAACCTAACTGCGTATTGACCGAAAGGGTATAATCGTAGAGACTAAACAAAAAGCATGAAGCGGTCATTTAGACGCGACACGATTATTTTCATCAGTTTATCTGTGACGGGTCTCATAGCTGTCGGGACTCTTGGGGCAGTTTTGCTCGGGCGTACGCCCTCTGTGTTTCTTCTTGGCAAATTTACTGACCCTGTCTGGCTGTTCAGCTGTGTGTTTCTGATGGCGATATGGATTTGGATGTACCCAAGATTACAAAGGAACCAAGATAGACAAACAAACTAATTCACCGCTGGTTTGTTATCTACTCAACCTGTATTGACCGATTCGTGGGTCCCCTTTCTTGAGCAAGCTGGGGGCGGGTTCGTAGAGGTGTTTAAACGCTACTCCTCGCTTGACTCTTGAATCTCCTCTGGAGAGAGGATTTTCACCGTGTACCAATTTCTCTCTCCTTCAGGCCCCTCCGTTTCGACTTTCTGTAATAACCTTGCGTACCCCTCTTCTGTGAGTTTGTAGTGCCCTCTCTCGACTTTCTCGACAATGCCTCCCGCTTCTAATGTGTTTAGCCGGCGCGAAACGGAACTTCGTGGGCGTTCTATGTTCTTCGCAATCAGAGACGGGGTAAATATGAACCCATGTCCTAACAGGACGCAGATCTCTCGGTCCAGCTCGGTGAACCACTCCGGAGGGCTGAGGTCCTCGTAATCGTACTCTCCGGTGCTTACTTCCCAGCCGTGTTCGTCGATGTATCTTTCAAATTCAGAGGGTTCAGGATCGCTCATGGTTGCGTCCATGGCCCACCTAACCAAAAAGGTGCTGTCACACAAGGGTAACCACTTCGACGTTACTAATTAGACCCAACAGCTAAGTACCGTTACTCCAAAAGAGGGACTGCGGAGCTACCCAGTAGGCTAGTGATGAATCGTCGGGTAGTGAAGAGGGGCCAACGTTGCAGCGTTGGCCCAGAGGTGGTTCCGGCTTCACGCCATGAACGGAACCATAACGGGGCTTGTAGGCCCCAGACGGTCAGATGTAACGCTGAGTGAAAACTCCGACGGCACCTGTTCCTACTGCGAGAACTACGCCGACGGATACGACGCCGATCGGGACGAACCTGTCTGCGAGCGGTGCGCGAACATCCTCGACGACGACGGAGGGCAGCGATGAGTGACGACCTCGAACCCCTCTCTCCGAGCGAGGGCGTCGAGATGTACTTCGAAGCTCGTCGCGACGAGTTGAGCGAGCGGACGCTCGAAAGCCATCGGTACCGGCTCGAAGCGTTCCAGCAGTGGTGTGCCGAGGAAGGGATCGAGAATCTGAACGAGCTTGCCGGTCGCGACCTCTATCGATACCGCGTCTGGAGACGGGAAGGAAACGGCGACGGTCGCGACCCGATCGCCCCGGTGACCCTCCGCGGCCAGCTGGCGACGCTTCGCTCGTTCCTCCGATTCGCGGAAGAGATCGACGCGGTCCGCGGCGGACTGCGCGAGGACGTTCCCCTTCCGACGGTCAGCAACGGTCAGAACGTGAGCGACACGACGCTCGAACCCGAGCGCGTCGGTGATATTCTGGAGTACCTGAACCGCTACAACTACGCCAGCCGCGAACACGTCACGCTGCTCCTGATGTGGCACACGGGCGCGCGGGCCGGTGCCGTTCGCTCGCTCGACCTGGGCGACCTCGACCTCGACACCGACCGGCCCGGCGTCCAGTTCCGTCACCGCCCGGAGGTCGATACGCCGCTCAAAAACAAGGAGAAGGGCGAGCGATGGAACGCGATCAGTCCGCACGTCGCTCGTGTTCTAGAGGACTACATCGACGGTCCGCGCGACGACGTGAAAGACGACTACGGCCGCGACCCCCTCGTTGCGACGCAGTACGGGCGCGCGTCCATCTCGACGATTCGGGACACTCTCTATCGGATCACTCGCCCCTGCTGGCGCGGTGCCGAGTGTCCCCACGATCGAGACGTGGACACCTGCGAGGCGACGGATATGGTCAAGGCCAGTACCTGCCCCTCGTCCCGGTCCCCGCACGACGTTCGGAGCGGACGGGTCACCGCGTACCGTCGCGAGGACGTTCCTCGACGCGTCGTCTCCGACCGACTCGACGCGAGCAACACCATCCTCGACGAGCATTACGACCGGCGGAGCGCGCGTGAGAAATCTGAGCAGCGTCGCGACCACCTTCCCGACCTATGACCCACCGAGAATCACATCATCACGTTGCTGGTCGCCCATCGGGAGCCGGCGCAAGCTCCGGAGTGGGGTACCGGCAAGGCCCATCTTCTACTCCAACAGCTCGACGAGATCGTTCACGTCCCCGACGACCGCGTCCGCTCCGACCTCGGTGTACTTCCGTCGCCCCTCGTCACCGGTCAGCCCGCCGGTGAGGACGCCGATCCCGTAGTAGACGCGACTCGGGTCCTCGTCGTCGGCGTTGCGCGCGGTCCGCACGTCGTCGAGGGTGTCGCCGGCGAAGGCGACCCGGTCGGCGTCGAACCGCTCCGCGAGCTCGACGAGCGCCCGCGGGTGCGGCTTCCCCTCCTCCCAGTCGTCCATCGTGAACCGGTGTTCTTCGGGCACGTCGAGGCCGACGCGCTCCAGAGCGATCTCCGCCTCGGCGGCGGGCCGCCCCGTCAACACCCCCACGTCGAACCGCTCTGTGAGGTCGGCGACCGTCTCCGGACCGACCAGCGTGGGCTCGTCGTGGATGTACCCCGGCGCCGAAATCGGGGGCTCGCCGCCCTCTAGCTCGCGGTACAGCTCCTCACCGAGATACAGCGCCTGGAACGTCTCGCGGAGGCGGTCGGTGTCCCACTGGTCACGGACCCGCGCCTGCGCGACCCGGGGCAGGTCGCCGACGGCCTCCTTCGCCGCGTCGAGCCCGCCGCCGCCCTCGGCGACCCGGTCCGTGAACGTCTCCACGTCCATCCCGAGCCCCTCGCGGCGGGCCAGCACGTAGAGTGCGGCCGCGTTCGTCAGCTCCCAGTCGTTGTTGAACCCCCCGGCGTCCTTGAACGACTGGACCGCGTCGCGATCGATCGTCTTGTCACACACCCGTTCGACGGACTCGATGATCGCCCGTCGGTAGGAGTCCGCCACGTCGACCAACACCCCGTCGATGTCGAGGACGACTGCGTCGACCTGCATACCCGTACGCCGGTAGGAGCGGGAAAGAACGTTCGGGTTCTCGTCGAATCGGCCGCCTCTCGGTCTCCGCCGGCTCACTCGGGAGCGATCGACCGCTCACCGAAGTCGTCGTCCCGAGCGACGTACAGCGCGGTCCCCCCGACGGAGCGACGCCGGACCGGGACGACCGGCTCTTCGAATCCGAGGGTAGTGAACACGCAGACGGCGTCGAGGCGGTCTGCGAGCCCGACGGTCGGTCGCTGGATCTCGGCCGGGAGGTTACACGCGTACACCGCGTCGATCGCGTCGATTTCGCCGATCGCGCCGACCGCGCCTCTATCGTCCGCGTCCCCGATCGGTCCGAGTTCGCTTTCACCCGTCCCCTTCGCGAGCGCGAGCACGTCCCCTCGACGGACGCGGAGCGAGCCGTCGCTCGCCTCGTCTCGGGCTGCCCGCGCAGCGGCACGCGTCCGATCGCCCGGATCGACGTCGACGGCGACGACCCGACAGCCGCGCTCCGCGAGCGCCTGCGCGACCGCCGGTCGGTCGCCGACGCCGATTTCCACGAGGCGATCGTGTTCCGCGAGTTCGTCGGTCAGTGCGCGTCGAGAGGGAGAGACCACGGCGCGGGCTTTATGATTGCGGCGGTCATAAGCGATTCCATGCTCGTGGACATCGTCCCAGTCGGGGAGGTCACCCCCCGCGTGAAACGCGAGGCCTCCGCCGCGCTCCGTTCGGTATACGACTGCGACGTGACCGTCCACGACGACCAGCCGATCCCCGGGACGGCCTACGACGAGGGCCGCGATCAGTACCGCGCCGAGGACCTCATCGAGACGGTCGGCCGCGTCGGCGGCGGCGACAAGAACATCGGGATCACCCCGCGCGACCTCTACTACCGCCGCCGGAACTACGTGTTCGGGCTTGCGTACCTCAACGGCAGCGGCTCCGTCATCTCGACGCACCGGCTCCGAACCTCCTCGGACGGGGGCGTCTCCACCAAGCCCGCGGTCGACGTGTTCGCCGACCGCGTCCGTAAGGAAGTGGTCCACGAGATCGGCCACACGCTCGGCTTGGAGCACTGCGACAACAGCAAGTGCGTCATGTCGTTCTCGCCGACCGTGCGCGAGGTCGACGTGAAAGAGGAGAACCTCTGCGGTTCCTGTTCGCGGCTCGTCCGGTAGGGGCTCCGTCGGCCGGCGACGGCTCGTCCCCGCCGGTAAACGTAAACCGCACCCTGTTCAACAACTGCGTATGGCCGCAAAGCCGGAGTACCGCGACCGGCCGGACGTCGAGGTCGCGCTGCTGGACGCGCTCGTCGACCGCGGCGACGACGGGATGACGGTGCTGGAGTTGCGCGCGGCCGTCGACGCCGACATCGACGCCGTCGAGGAGGCGCTCTCCGCGTTGAAGGAGGACTCGCTCATCACCGTCGAGAGCGAGGAGCGGGTGCGCGTGTACCCGCACGACCGCGTCGTTCCCGACCCCGAAGACCAGGTTGAAGCGGACTCGGAGACCCTCGTCGACGCCGTCCGCGACCGACTCGGACTGTAGCAATACGGCACGTTTACGAGGCCCGCGCGGAGCGGCCTCGCGTCCACACCGAAGCCAGCGACCTTTTGCCGCTCCCCCGACTCCCTACTGGTATGACTCTCGTCTCCGATACCCACGGCGCCCACGGCGCGGTGTACCGCGACCGCGGCGGTCGTCAGGTGGTCGACCACTACAGGAAGCCAGAGCGCGTCGGCAAGGCGGTCCGAAACGTCGTCGGCGCGATCGAGATGGGATACGGCGTGCTCGCCGTCACGGGCGAGGACCGCGTCGAGTTCGTCGACAACGCCGTCTCCAATCGAGTCCCGGACGAGGACGGGCGAGGCGTGTACGCGCTCCTGCTCGATCCCCAGGGCGGCATCGAGACGGACATGTACGTGTACAACGCCGACGAGCGCCTGCTCGTCTTCCTCCCGCCCGAGCGCGCAGAGGCGGTCGCCGAGGACTGGGCGGAGAAGGTGTTCATCCAGGACGTGGCGATCGACGACATCTCCGACGAACTCGGTGTCTTCGGGGTCCACGGCCCCAAGTCGACCGAGAAGATCGCCTCGGTGCTCGGCGGGCCGGGCGCGCCCGAGGAGCCGCTCTCGTTCGTCCGCGGGTCGATGGTCGACGCCGGCGTCACCGTGATCGCGAGCGACGCGCCCCTCGGCGAGGAGGGGTACGAGGTCGTCTGCGCGGCCGAGGACTCGGAAGAGGTGCTCGACACCCTGCTCAACCGCGGGCTCAACGCGGCCCCGTTCGGCTACCGGACGTGGGACGCGCTCTCGCTCGAAGCCGGCACTCCCCTCTTCGAGTACGAGCTGGAGGGGACGGTGCCGAACGTCCTCGGGCTCCGCAACGCCTTGGACTTCGACAAGGGGTGTTACGTCGGCCAGGAGGTCGTCTCCCGCGTCGAGAACCAGGGCCGTCCGAGTCGGCGGCTCGTCGGGCTCGACCTCGACGGGCTCGCCGACGCGATCGCTGCGATCGACGGCGACGCAGACCCGGAGGGGTACGACGAGGTCCTTCCCTCCCCCGGCGCGGCCGTGTTCGACGGCGACGAGGCGGTCGGCGAGGTGACACGCGCGGCGGTCGGCCCCGCCGACGGTGACCCGATCGCGCTTGCGCTCGTCCGGTTCGACGCCGGCCTCGTCGACCCCGCCGTGCGCGTCGGCGGCGAGGAGGTCTCGGTGACGCGCGCCGACCTCCCCTTCCCGTCCGTCGAGGGGAGCGCGCAGTCGGCGCGGCTGCCGACGTACCCCGACGCCTGACGGATCGAGACGCGTCCCGCTACAGGACGAACTGCACGGCGGTGTACACGCCGAACCCGAGTCCCAGCGACCCGACGAGCGACGCGATCCACGCGAAGACGGTGTACCCCATCTTCGCCCGGCTCACGCCCGCGTCGCCCGCGGCGTAGCCGGCGCCGACGATGGCGGAGACGATGATCTCGTTGAACGAGACGGGGATCCCGAACGCGACGGCGGTCTGTGCGATCGCGAACGACGGGATGAGCGCCGAGATCGACCGACGCGGCCCCATCGAGGCGTAGTCCTGCGAGATCGCCTTGATCATCCGCGGCGCGCCGGTCCACGACCCGACGAGCAGTCCCGCGCCGCCGCCGACGAGCAGCGCCCACAGCGGGACCCCCACGTCGCTGAAGATCGGGACGAGCGGACCGATCGCGAGTCCGACCTGCGAGCCGCCCGCGGAGAAGGCGACGAGCCCGCCCATCGCGAGGAGGAACCGTCGCTGGGCGCCCTCGCGATCGCGACCGAGGTCGGCGTACACCGCGAGGGCGACGATCGAGGCGAACGCGACCGTGACCAGGGGCGTGCCGATTTCGCCGACTCCGAGTCCGGGGGCGACCGCCTCCGACAGCGACGCCTGCTCGCCCGCCGGTCCGAGCAGCGCGAATCCGACGTTCGCGACGATCGCGCCGACCACCCCGGCGAGCGCGGCGGTGAGTGGTCGTTGCGGGATCTTCTCGCCGATGAGGCCGCGCGCGACGACGTAAGCGACGCCGCCGCCGACGAACGGGGTGAGCACCCACAGCGTGAGGATCTCGGAGTACTTCGGCCACGCCGGATCGCCGCCCATCGCGAGGCCGACGCCGACGACGGCGCCGGTGACGGTGAAGGCGGTCGCGATCGGGTAGCCGGCGAACACCCCGATCGCGACGAGCGCGGCCGCGGTGAGCAGCGCGACGATGGCCGCGCCGGCGGTGAGGGTGACGCCGCCGATCAGTTCGGTCCCCACCGCTTCCGTCACGTTCGCGCCCTGGAGGATCGCGCCCATCAGCCCCAACACGCCGACGATGAGGCCCGCGCGCATCACGGAGATGGCGTTGGCGCCGACTGCCGGGGCGAACGGCGTCGACCCGGAGGAACCGGCGCCGATCGACCACGCCATGAAGAGGCTGGCCGCGCCGGCGACGCCGAGGGTGGCGACGGTTACGACGGCCATGTTACCGCTGCCCGTCGTCGTACCCTTCGCGGAGCCCCGTCAGGGTGCGTCGGACAAGTAGGTACGCGAAGAAGAAGAACCCGAGCAAGACGAGAAGGATCACGACGAACAACGGTTCGACCGGGAGCATACACTCGAATCCGTCGGGACGGTGTTATGCGTTTCGGCAGCCGGATCGTCCGCCGGTTCCGGTCGTCCGCCGGCCGTCGGGTTCGGCCGCCGTCTGTCGATGACTAAAACGCGTTTTTGTCCATAAGCTACCTATAAGCAATTACCGGCGTAAGATGTCGATGCGACCCCCCGCTTCGGCCCTCCCCCCACGATCGGTCGCCGACCGGCGCGCCGCGACGGCACACGACACCCACGAGATCGGGTCTCCGCCTACTCTCCCCCTCCCTCTTCGCCGTCCCCGCCTCCCGGTCTGACCGACGCACGCGGGGCGTCGCGTTCGCCCGCCGAGCGCTCCCCCCCTTCGGCGGGCGTCACCTTCTCGACACCCGACTCAGGGCGCGATCCGGAACTCCTCGAAGATCTCACCGTCCGGCGTGACGAGCCGCCCGTTCAGCCCGGCCTCTTCGGCGATCGGCCCGAGCTCCGCGTGCGCCGGTCGGTTCCCGCGCGGCTGGGCGTGACTTCCGGGGTTCAGTATCGGGAGCGCACCGCTGTCGTCGAACCGAGGTCGGTGGCTGTGTCCGCAGATCACGGCGTCGGCGTCGCGCTCCCGGCCGAGCATCACGAGTCCGGTGTCGCCGTTGCGGTGTCGGTGGGTGACCGCGAATCGGACGCCCGCGTACTCCACCGTTCGCACTTCGGGGAGTCGGTCGCGGATCGCCGCGTCGGCGTTGTTGCCGTAGACGGCTCGGAGGCTCCGAGCGGCCGACTCGAACGCGTCGAGCACCGGCTCCCGGTAGAAGTCCCCGGCGTGAATGACGAGGTCGGCCTCGCGGACCGCCTCGGCGGTCCGGCCCTGTAGCTTCGTCTCCTCGCGCGAATGGGTGTCCGAGACGACGACGAGCATACCGTCGCTCGGCCGCGGGCGCTCTTAAAAAGCCCGACGGCGACGAATCAGCCCGGGGCGAGTCGGTCCGGCGACGCCGCCGGAACCGCCTACGCCTCGTCCAGCGACAGCGACGCGAGCAGCGACTCCAACTGCACCTGCTCGTTCGCGCCCTCGGCGATCCGGTAGTCGGCCTCGCCGATCCGCTCCATCAGCGCGACCGCCTCGCGCTCGCTCAGGTCGAACTCCCAGACGGAGCGGTGGAGCTGGTCGATCACGTCGCCGCCGGCCATCCCCGTCTCGGTGAGAAGCGTATCGAGCGTCGCCCGCGCCCGCGAGAAGTCGCCCTCCAGCGCGTTCGTCACCATCGACTCGATCTCCTCGGGCCGCGCGGTCGCCGTGATCGCGTACACCGCCTCCTCGTCGACGACGTCGCCGGTCGTCGCCGCCGCCTGCAGGGAGTTGATCGCGCGGCGCATGTCGCCGTCCGCGGCGTACACCAAGGCGTCGACACCCTCGTCCGTCACCTCGATCCCCTCCGCGGCCGCGATCTCGCGGGTCTGCGCGGCGACGGCCTCGTCCGACAGCGGCGAGAAGCGGAAGACGGCGCAGCGCGACTGGATCGGGTCGATGATCTTCGACGAGTAGTTACACGAGAGGATGAAGCGCGTGTTGTCGGAGAACTGCTCCATCGTGCGGCGTAATGCTGACTGAGCGTCATCGGTAAGCGAGTCAGCCTCGTCAAGAAACACGATCCGGAAGTCGCCGCCGAACGACGAGCGCGCGAACCCCTTGATCCGGTCGCGCACCACGTCGATGCCGCGCTGGTCTGAGGCGTTGAGTTCGAGGAAGTTCCCCCGCCAGTTGTCCTCGCCGTACACCTGCCGCGCGATGGCGGTGGCGGCGGTCGTCTTCCCGACGCCCGCCGGCCCGCTGAAGAGCAGGTGGGGGATGTCGTCCTGCTCGATGTAGCTCTGGAGCCGCTCGACGATCTCCTCCTGTCCGTGGATGTCGTCGAGCGACTGCGGCCGGTACTTCTCGATCCAGATCTCCCGGCCGGTCGCGGTCGCAGCCGTCTGCTCGTCGGCCTCGCTCATGGCGAATCGGAGGGTCGGCGGGGTGATAAACGCCCCGAGACCCGGCCGCGTCGGCGAGCGGAGGAGAGCAGAAGCGAGAAGGTTCGCGCCCCGACTCCCGGGTGTCAGTCGCTCCGCGAGAGCCGCTGGAGCTCGTAGGCGAACACCCAGATACCCATCAACACGCCGACGGGCAGGACCACCTCAGCGATCTCTCGCGAGATCGGCAGCTCCGCGACGTCGAGGAGCAGGTGCGTCGTCGTCGCGGCGAGCTGCGCGAACAGCTCGTACTCCGCGCGAATCGTGTTCGTTAGCATTGACCCGACCACGAGCATCACCATCGCGGCGACGCCATGGATCGTCCCCCGAATATGTGGCATAACCGTCAGATCCGCGACGACCCCCATAGGTGTTTCTCCCGCGGCGGTTCGCTTACAGGCGCCGTCGGACGGCTTCACAGAACGCATCCGCCGCGTCGACCTCGGCCTCCGCGTCCCGCAGGCGCGCGCTCGCGGCGGCGTCGACCTCGGGCGCGAGTACGACCCCCGCGGCGCCCGTCGCGACGGTCTCGGTCCGCCAGTCGACGTACGGCCCGCCGACCCACGCCGGGAGGTCGGCGCGCAACACGGCGTTTCGCCACGCGAACTCCCGGCTCCCTTTCAGTCCGAGCAGGGCCAACCGGTCGTCGAAGGGGTCGAGAAGCGTGTCGATCCCGGCGATTCCGACCGCGGCGTACGTCTCCACGAGGGCGTCTTGGACGGTCTGGACGAGCCGAGCCAGGATGGCGTTTATCCGGTCGTGGTCCTCCCGCTTCGCGTCGCGATCGGGATCGATCCCCACGTCGCCGAGCGTGTACGTGAGATCGTAGGTGATGTGCGCGTTGATACCCAGCAGGGCGTCCTGCGCGACGAGCGTCTCGCCGCGAGCCGCGGCGGCGAAGGCGATCAGCCACGGGCGCGGGAGCGACTCGAAGGCTCTGCGCTCGAACGCGACCAGCGCCCGGCGGTAGCGGTTCGCGAAGGCGACGAGATACGACGCGGCCCACTCGGGGTCGAGGAACGCGCCGTCGTCGATCGCGGTTCGAACGGCCCCAGTCATCCGACTGTACACCGTGAGAAACACCGCGCGCCGGTCGCCGCGCTCGCGGAGATACGACTCGGTCCGGGACAGCCGCTCGTCGACGTCGGCGACGGACGCGAACGGCGTCGAAACGAGATCGAGCAGCGCCGCGTCCGGCTCGTCGTCGGCCAGTTCCGCGGCGACGGTGTCGGCCTCGACGTCGACGGTCCGGCGGACCCCGGCGAGCAGGGCTCTCGCTTCCTCGACGGTCGGGACGGCGGCGCGGATCGGGATCATCGTGAGTGACGGCGGGCGCCGTCGGATCGGCCGATACTCAGCCGGCACGGAAGAGCGTTGCTGCCGGAACGGGTCGCCGCCGACTCCCTACACTCGTCGATGGATTCCGCGAACTCGTCGATGAGCTACGCGAACTCGTCGATCAGCTCGGGCACCACGTCGAACAGGTCCCCGACGATGCCGTAGTCGGCGATGTCGAAGATCGGGGCGTTCGGGTCGGTGTTTACCGCGACGATCGTGTCCGAGCCCTTCATGCCGGCGACGTGCTGGACCGCGCCGGAGATGCCGATCGCGATGTACACGTCCGGCGTGACGACCTTCCCGCTCTGCCCGACCTGCCGGTTCTTCGGGAGCCAGCCGTTGTCGACGATCGGTCGCGACGCGGAGAGCGTCGCGCCGAGCGCGTCGGCGAGGTCCTCGACGAGCTCCAGGTTCTCCTCCTCCTCGATACCGCGGCCGACCGAGACGAGCACGTCGGCGTCCGCGATGTCGACGTCGCCGCCGCCGACCTCCTCGAAGCCCGTGACGCGCGCCCCCGACTCGGGGTGGTCGACCTCGACGGGCTCGACCGTCGCGTCGCCGACGCCCTCGGCGGGCGCCCACTCGCCGCCTCGGACGGTGAGGACGAACTGGTCACCGGTCACGTCGACGGTCGTCTCCACCTTCGAACCGTACATCTCGCGGGTGACGGTCAGCCCGTCGTCGTACTCGAAGCCGATCGCGTCGGTTACCAGCGGGTAGCCGTGCGCCTCGGCGACGGCGGGCGCGTAGTCCAGCCCGTTGACCGAGTTCGGGATCACGACGGCCTCGGCGCCGGTCCCCTCTAGCAGTGCCCCGACGGCCGACTGGTAGACGTTGTGGTCGAACTCCTCGCCGTTCGAAACCGCGTGGACCGCGTCGACGCCCTGGCGGTTCAGGTCCTCGGCAAATCGGTCGACGTCGCCGCCGACCACTGCGACGTGGAGGTCACCGTCGCGCGCGTCGGCGAGCTCGCGACCCGCCGTGATCGCCTCGTAGGAGACGTCGCGAAGCTCTCCGCGCCGATGTTCCGAGACGACGAGAACGTCGGACATCACGCGCCCACCCCCTTCTCGCGGAGGACCTCCGCAAGTCGCGACGCGGTCTCCCCCGCGTCGCCCTCGATGATCTCGGCGTCCGACTCGCTCTCCGGCTCGTACATCGAGGTGATCGCCAGCGAGCTTTCGACGTCCTCGACTGACAGCCCGAGGGCGGACAGGTCCTTCGCGTCGATCTCCTTGCGCTGCGCCTGTCGGATGCCCCGGAGGCTCGCGTATCGCGGCTCGTTGAGCCCGGTCTGGACGGTCAGCACGGCGGGGAGGTCAACGTCGGTCAGCTCCTCGACGCCGCCCTCCAGTTCGCGGTGGACGTGCGCGACGCCCGCGTCGTCGTCGACCTCGAGGTCGTTGACGACGGCGGCGTGCTCGAAGCCGATCCGCTCGGCGAGCGCGACGCCCGTCGCTCCGAACCCGGTGTCCGCTGCCTGGACGCCGCCGAGCACGAGGTCGGGATCCTCCGTCTCGACGACCGCCTCGAACGCCGTCACCTTCGCCGCCACGTCGGCGAAGCCCGCCTCGAAGGCCTCGTCCCAGACGCGTACGGCGCGGTCGGCGCCCTTCGCGAGCGCCATCCGGACCGTCTCCTCCGCGCGCTCCGGCCCGATGGTGACGGCGACGACCTCGTCCGCGATCCCCGCTTCGGCCAGCTGCACCGCGGCCTCGACCGCGTAGTCGTCCCACTCGTTGAGGTCGTACTCGAGGTCGGACGCCGCGATGTCGGTGCCCTCGACCGCGAAGTCGTCGTCCGGCTCCGCGACCTCCTTGACTGTCACCAGAACTTTCATGATCGATACTCCGTCGTTCGACCTGTAAGAGCTTTCGGAACGCCTCACCGCGGGCTCGCGGTTTCTGCTGCCACGCGGCCTCTCGCCGCGACTCTGGAGCCTCGGATCAGCGTTCGTCGTCGGTCCCGCCGCCGTCTCCGCCGCCTTCCTCACTGTCGTCTCCGCCGTCTTCCTCGTCGTCTGGGACCGAGATCAGGTTCTCGCGACCGAGACGAAGCTTCTCCACGCGGCCCGAATCGGCCATCGCCGAGAGCAGCTGCGACACCTTCGCGTCCGACCACCCGGTCTCCGCGACGATGTCGGCCTGCCGCATCCGCCCGCCGTTGTCTTCGAGGAGCCGTTCGACGCGCTCCTCGTCCGACAGCAGCGAGAGGTCCTCCCCTTCCTCCTCTCCGGCCGCTACGTCGTCGGATTCCGTCCCGCCGCTTGCCGGGCCCGGATCGCCGGAGACCCCGGTCGCGGCGTCGCGCCGCCCGCTGTCGGTGCGTTCCCCGCCGTCGCTGTCGACGGTCGCCTCGTCGGCGCTCCCTCTCCCCCCGGATCCGGTGTCCCCGTCTATCCGACGGTAGCCGACGATGCTCCCGGCGATGAGCACCGCGGCGACGACGATCGCGGCGGTGAGCATCGTCCACGGGGGCGCGGTCGTTTCCGTGGGCGCGTACACGACTGCGATCCGATCGTTCTCGCCGAAGGTGCGCGGCCCCTCGACGATCACGGCGTTATCGCGTAGCGGGACGGTTGCGCCCGGAGTTCCCGTGACGGTGTACCCCTCCGGCGTCGCCACTTCGAGCGTCTGTCCCTCCTCCAGCGAGACCAGCCACGTTCCGCCGTCGGGGGTCGTCAGCGCGTCGCCCAACAGCAGGTTCTCGCCGTCCTCCTCGAGGAACTCGGTCCAGACGAACGTCAGTCGGAACTCGCCGACCGCCGTCGTTTCGGCGTCCGCCACGTCGAACGACGAGGTGTCCTCGTGGACGACGACCTCGCGGTCGACGTCTTCGATCTGCATCGCTCGGTCGACGCTCCGGCTGGCCTCGCGGGCGAACCCCTCGAACAGGGTTGCGTCGGGACCGATCTCACCGTCGAGAAACCTGTCTCGGATCGCGTCGAACGCCGCGCGATCGGTCTCGTCGGCGAGCGCGTATCTGACCGAGACGGTCCACCGCGCGTCGCGCTCCGGCGTCAGCTCGATCCGGATCCGCGTCGCTGTGGTCGGGTCGAACGGCTCGTCGATCTGTTCGGTGGCCGACGGGTCGACGGCCGGCGGTTCGACGACCGACGGTTCGACGGTCGACGGGTCGACGGTCGACGGATCGGCGTCGAGGGAGGGCGAAGACGAGGGCGAGAGCGCGTCTCCCGCGACGGGCGCGACGCCGCTCGCGACGAGCGCGACGGCCACCAGCCCGACGAGGAGAACGCGAAACGGGGCGTTCCGCATACAGATCAGCGCACTCAGGCGCCGGGCAAAACGCTTTCCATCGTTCGTTTTGCTCGTCCACGAATTCGAGATGACCGGATCGGATGCGGACCTCGGCGGGTCGCGTCGCTTCGTTGAGGTGGATTTTTTATATCGCGACGCGAACCGACGTGGTATGAGAGCCCTCCCGATCTCCCTCGCGGTGCTGCTCCTGCTCGCGCCGATCGCCGGAGCGGTGTCGCCGGCGGCCGTCGCGGGGGCGGTCGTCGACCCTCCGGCGGCTACCGACTTTGATGCAGAGGACACCGGATCGGATGCGATCGGAGTCGAGCCGGCCGTCGGTGTCGAATCGACCGCCGTCGGCGTCGATCCGCCCGTCGGGAGCGCCGTCGACCCACTTGACGTCGACGGTGTGGACCGCGACCGCCCGCAGGTCGATCCGGAGAATCTCACTCTCCGGACGCTGTCGTCGCCGGTTGACGTCGACACGCGCTTCGGATCCGGGACCCGCGGCGCGAATCTCGGCCCGTCGGTCGGGTTCGCCGTCGGCGAGACGGACGCCGCCATGGAGACCGCGGCGGTCGTCCAGCGGATCGAGGCCGCCGAGACGAACGCCGAACGGCAGCGCCGAATCCTCGCCGCGATCAACCGCGTCGAGCGCGACGAGGTGACGCTCAACAGCCGACAGGCGGAGGTGTTCAGCGCCCACGCCACCGGCGAGCTCTCCAACCGAGAGCTCCTCGACGAACTCGTTCGCATCGCCGCGACCGCCCGCGAGTACGACGAGCGACTCGAAGAGCTCGACGCGCTGGCCCAAGAGACGGACGGGTTCAGCGCCCCGGTCCGACTCGACGAGCTCCAGGTCGCGCTCCAAGTGTACGAGGGGCCCGTCCGCGACTACGCGCTCTCGGCCGCGCGCGGCGAGTTGTCGCCCACCGAGGTGTACGTCGAGTCGAGCGAACGGTCGATCGTGTTAGCGACGATCGTCGACGGCGAGTACGTTCGTGAGGTCTTCCGGCTCGACCGCTGGGACCGGGGGGGAGGTTCGATCAGCAACGACGAGGCGATCAATGTCACCTCCGCAGCCTATCCCGAGACGGCGTCGCTCCGCGAGCCCGACGCCTTCGGCGCCGGCTCGGTCCAGCGGATCACTATCCCCCACGAGTTCGGGATCCTCCGAACCTTCGTCAGCGGCGGCACGGGACAGGTGTTCGTCGAGCACCAGCGGATCGCGCTCGCCACGTTCCCCGACAGTGAGTCCGTCTCTGTGACTGGTGACGGCTTCAACATCACCGTCGATCGGAGCTACGCCGGCGGCCCGGTGACGGTTACCGTCCGCGACGAGGAGACCGGCGAGCCCGCCCCCGACGTCACCGTTACGAAGAGCGTCGGTGACGGCGACAGTCAGGCGATCGGCGCCACCGACACGGACGGCGTGGTTCGGACGCTCTCGCCCGCGGAGTCCTACCGAATCACCGTCGTCGACGAACCGCGTGCGGTGTTCGTGGACGGCCTCGAACCCGTCGCGACCCCGCGCCCGGTCGACGACGAGTAGGCGCTCGCTGCTCGTCCGGACGTTTTTATCGGATCCCGCGGCAGGCTCTCCGTGCCCAGCGACACCGACCCGTCGACCAAGACGAAGTCGCCGGCTGAGCCGCGATCGACAGCCGATCGGTCCGACCGCGCGCTCACGCCGATCGCCGGCGTGTTGCTGCTCGCCATCACGGTCGTGCTCGCGGGCGGCGTCGTGACCGCGGCGATCGACGCGCCGCCCGAGCCGGCACCGACGACTTCCCTGTCGCTGTCGGCGACCGACGACCGGATCACGCTCACGCATCGCGGCGGCGACGCTCTCGACGTGAGCGAACTGAACGTTCGGGTGCGCGTCGACGGCGAGCCGCTCGCCCGGCAGCCGCCCGTCCCGTTCTTCTCCGCGGCGGGGTTCCATCCGGGCCCGACGGGCGCGTTCAACGCCGCGACCGACGGCGACTGGCGGGTCGGCGGATCGGCGTCACTCCGGGTCGCGGGGACGAACGAGCCGACTCTCGAACCCGGTCGAACCGTGAGCGTCACGGTCTCGGCCGACGGCCTACCCGTCGCGACGTTGGAGACGGTCGTCGAGCCGGGGTAGCGTCGCGACGTTGGAGACGGTCGTCGAGCCGGGGTGGGGGAAAACGGTCCGAGCGCTGCGCAGCTACTCTTCGGGGACTCGTGCGACCGTCGTGATCGCTCGCGGGCTCCGCGGCGTCGACCGCTGGATGTGGTGTTCGTACGCTTCGTAGCCGGCCGCCTCGAACATCCGGTCGGCCTCGTCCTCGTCGTAGAACAGCATGATCGCGTCGGCGACTCGCTGGAGGATACGGTTGTGCGGGTAGTCGGGGCCGACGACGAGCACCTGACCGCCCGGCTTCGCGACGCGCCGGAGCTCCCGGAGCCCCTCGATCGGGTTCGGCCAGTACTCGATCGATCCCGAGGACCAGACGACGTCGAACGTGTCGTCACGGAACGGGAGGCGCTCGGCGTCGCCGCGGTAGAAGTTCACGCGGTCGTGTTTCCCGAACTTCTCGAACGCCTTCTCCATCTGGTGGACGCTCTGGTCGAGTCCGTGAACGTCGTCGGCGTGTTCGAGCAGGCCCTCGGTGCCGAACCCGGTGCCACAGCCAACGTCGAGCACTTTCGGATCCTCGCCGAACTCCAGCCACGAGAGCGCCTCCGAGCGCATCTCCTCGTTCCAGTTGAACCAGTTGATCTTGTCGTACACCTTCGAGAGGTACTTGTAGAACACCCGGGCGTTCGACTTGTCCTCGAGGATCCCCATTTACCGCTCGGTTAGGCCGCCCGCCCCATAACGACACGGATCCGGTGTCTCCGTTCCGACCGGCTTTTCCGCTCCCCGCCCGACCGTCGGATATGGAACCGACGACGAGCGGCCGCTTCCGCGTCCACGACCGCCGCCCGCGTCCCGACATCGACGGGACCGGGCGGTCCGACCCTCCCGAGGAGTTCGTCCTCGTCGAGCACCCGGAGGAGCCGATCGATCCGGCTGCCCCCGACGCCGAGGACCGGTTCGATCCGCTGTACACCGCCGCCGAGGGGTACGAGGGAGATCTCGCCGACCGCGTGGCGTCGCTGGAGCCCGGGTTCGTCGTCGACGCGACGCTGGCGTGGACCGACGGTTCGGCTCGCTTCGTGGACGTCGAGACCGTCCGCGAGAGCCGCTTCCGTTTCGCGGACGAGGTGGAAGGGATGTTCGAGGCGGCCGTCGACGCGTGGGACCAGATCCGCTCCGCCGGCGAGGCCGTCGGCTCGATCACGACGCGATCGAACGACGGCGAACCGAACGGCGCGCTGTACCTGTTCGCCGACGCGCCCGGGAGCGACGCGTTCGCCGACCTCCGGGCGGGTCGACTCCCGATCGAACCGCTCGTCGCGCGGGTCAACGAGTCGCGCGAGGACGACGAGCCGCGAGAAGTGTTCGTCCTCCGACCGGCCGCGCACGACTTCGTCGCCGTCTACGTCGTCTTCGACCGCGAGGGCGTGTTGGCCCAGACGGTGCGCGACACCTACGACCTCGGCCCCGGGCTCGCGGCGGGCCTCGATGACGGCGCGCTCGACGCCGCCAAGGCGGGAGCGGACGGTGACGGTGCGAGCGACGGCGAACGGGACGACTCAGGAGACGACGGCAGCGACGAAGACGGCTTCGACGCGCTCGATCGGTTGTAGCCGCGGTCCGTCCTCTCTCCTCGGCCCGCTTAGAGCCAGTCGGCGTCCGGATCCACCCGCCCGTCCGGGACATCGCCGTTGAGAACGGCGGCCACGTCGGCGGCGCCGCTCCGGTTCAGGTCGTCGCGGGCCTCCTCGCTGTACCACGCCGCGTGCGGCGTGACGACCGTGTCGTCGCGGCCGACGAGCGGATCGTCCTCGGGCGGTTCCTCGGTGAGAACGTCGAGCCCGGCGCTCTTGACGGTCCCCGACTCCAGCGCGTCGAGCAGCGCGTCGTCGTCGACGACCGGCCCGCGGCTCACGTTGACGACCACCGAGTCCTCGTCGAGGCGGCCGAGAGCGTCGGCGTCGACCATGCCCCGAGTCGCGTCCGTCAGGGGGGCGTAGACGACGACGTGGTCGGCGCGGTCGAACAGCTCGTCGAACGACGCCTTCTCGACGCCGTACTCCGCCATCTCTTCGGAATCCACGAACGGGTCGTAGGCGACGAGCTCGGCGTCGAAGCCGGCGATCTGCTCGGCCGCGCGTTTCGCGATCGGGCCGAACGAGACGAACCCGATCGTCGACGCGTTCACACGGCGGATCGGTCGCCCGGCCTCCCAGCTCCAGCCCCCGGCGGTGACGGCGTCGTCGTACCCCTTCAGCGACCGCAGGCAGGCGAGCAGCAGCGAGACGGAATGGGTCGCCACCTCGTCGGTGCAGTAATCGGGAACGCGGGTGACGGTGACGCCGTTGTTGGCCGCGGCGTCCACGTCGACGTTGTCCACGCCGACGGCCGACCGGACGACGGCCCGCAGGTCCAGCCGGTCAAGCGCTTCCGCGGTGACCGGCGTGTTGATGTCGGTCACGACCGCGTCGGCGCCCGCCGCCGCCGCGATCAGGTTCTCCGTGGACCCCAGCTCGGCGACCTCGATATCGACGGGCTCGTCGACCGCTTCGCCGAGTACCTCACGGTACATCTCCGGGTCGATCATCGGAAACGCCGACAGCACCACTCTGGCCATATGGAGCCGTTCGTCCCGCCCCCACTTGACGGCTTTCTTGCGTTCTCAGCCCCCGAGACACCGGTACACGATCGTGATGAATTGTCTCGTCTCGGCTTCGATCCGCCTCGCTCTCAGTTCCGATGCCTCTTTGCGCGCGCGCTCGCTAAAGCGTCCGTGAGCGACGATACTTCGGTCGACCGATCTTCGGTCGACCAATCTACCAAACCGCCGATGCTCGTCCTCTTGGAGTCGCTGGCGTTCTACCGGAACGCCCGCGTCGGGCTCGTCGCCGGAGCGGTCCTCGCCGCTCTCCTGTACGCGGTCCGGGCGCTGGAGCTGCTCGGCCCGGTGATCGACACCCGAGACTACCCGCTGTTCGGTCCGGACGTGTGGTTCCTGCTGTTGGCGTTCGTGCTGGCGGCGACGTTCGCGCTGCTCGTCGCCATCGCGCTCACAGTCGCCGAGGCCGTGCGTGGGGCCCGCGGCATGTCTGAGGAGAGCGACGAGTAGAAGACCGAGAGACGCGGCGATCAGTCGGCGGTGCAGGAGGCGTCGCTCTCGTCGCCGGTGAACTCCTGTGCGGGCTCGGTGAGCTTGTAGAGATTCTGCCGGGCGTCCGCGAAGTACACGTCTTCGTCGACGACGCCGATCCCCTCTAACCGTTCGAGCGCGTAGCGGACGGTTCGGGCCGACAGCATCGACTCTTCGACGATCCCCTTCTGGGTCAACGGCCCGTTGTACTCGAGCACCTTGAAGACGAGCTTGGCGCTCGGCGGGAGGTCGTCGAGCCCCTCCGTTTGAGTTCCTTCCATCGTTACGAATCGAAACCGCACATCGGCATAAATGTTGATGCGTCACCGCGCTCGATCCGGGGTTTTCTCGCAGAAAGAGGAGTTTATTGCCGGATTATCCCGCAATATGCGGCAATATTGTCTGACAAACCGGTTCCAAACTGACCAGTCAGTCAGCGACTCTCTCTCGCGCGCTTCGCTCCCGGTCGTCTGCGGGGTCGATTGTCGGACGGCGTCCCGGCCACCCGACGCGACCCGGGCGGGTTCGTCACTGCGGTGACATCGCGGCCGGTGGCGCCCCGTGACGGATCGCTCGGCGGAACGAACGGCTTTTCACCTGTGCTCGCGGATCGACTCGTATGAGCGACGACTCGGGGATATCAGGCCATACCCGAAGCGTGGTCGTCACGACGATCTGCTGTCTCGCGGGGATCGCCGCCGGCGTCGTTTCGGCCGCGTACGTCGGGACGGCTCCGGCCGACGCCGCCAGCACCACCGGCGTGTTAGTGATGGGTGCGTTCGTGGTCGCCCAGTTCCCGCTGTACAAGGTGATCGGCGTCGGCGACTTCGGGGTCAAGGACAACCTCTACGTGGCGTTTCTGACGTTCACGCTGTGGTTCATCAGCTACACCGTGCTTGCGACGTCCGGCGTCCAACTGGTGGCCTGAGATGGCGGACGACAGCATCGCGGTCGTCGACCTCGATCGGTGTCAGCCCGACCGGTGTAACTACGAGTGCATGAACTACTGCCCGCCGAACCGGACGGGCAAAGAGTGCATCACGAAGCGCGGCGAAGACGCCGCCGAGGGCGACCCTGACCAGATCCACATCTCCGAGGAGATCTGTCTCGGCGAGACCTGCGGGATCTGCGTCGAGAAGTGCCCGTTCGACGCGATCGAGATCATCAACCTCCCCTCCGAACTCGACGAGGAGCCGGTCCACCGCTACGGCGACAACGCCTTCTCGCTGTACGGACTTCCGACTCCGGAGCCGGGCAACGTCACCGGAATTCTCGGCCCGAACGGGATCGGGAAGTCGACGGCGGTCCACGCGCTCGCCGGCGAGATGGTCCCGAACCTCGGCGACCACGAGTCGGAGGGCGACTGGGAACGCGTGCTCGACCGGTTCCGCGGCACCGGGCTGCAGAACTACCTCGAATCGCTGAAGGAGGGCGACGTGACGGTCGCGCGCAAGCCGCAGTACGTCGATCAGATCCCGAACCAGTTCGACGGCAACACCCGCGAGCTGTTGGAGCGCACCGACGAGCGCGGCGCGCTCGACTCCCTCATCGACCGGCTCAACATCGCCCCGGTGATGGACCAACCGATCGACTCCATCTCCGGGGGCGAGCTCCAGCGCGTCGCCATCGCGGCGTGTCTCGCCCGCGACGCCGACTTCTACTTCCTCGACGAGATCACGCCGTACCTCGACATCGGTCAGCGGATGGTCGTCGCCCGCCTCATCCGCGAGCTCGCGGACGACGACGCCGCCGAGCGCTCGATGCTCGTCGTCGAGCACGACCTCGCCATCCTCGATCTCCTCGCCGACACCCTCCACGTCGCGTACGGGGAGCCGGGCGCGTACGGGGTCATCACCGATCCCAAGTCGGTCCGAAACGGGATCAACGAGTACCTCAAGGGGTACCTCGACAACGAGAACATGCGGATCCGGCCGTCCGCGATCACCTTCGAGGAGCACGCCCCGCGGGTTTCCTCCCGGAGCGAGACGCTGATCGAGTACCCCGAGCTCACGAAGTCGTACGGCGACGGCGAGTTCGAGCTGCACGTCGAGGCGGGCGAGATCAACCGCTCCGAGGTGCTCGGTGTGGTCGGGCCGAACGGGATCGGGAAGTCGACGCTCGCGAAGCTGTTCGCGGGCTCGCTGGAGCCGGACGAGGGCGAGCTCGACTTCGCGCTCGACATCGCGTACAAGCCGCAGTACATCGAGATCGACCAGCCGATGCGCGTCGACGCGTTCCTCTCCTCGATCACCGACGAGTTCGGGAGCTCCTACTGGAACACCGAGGTCGCCCAGCCGCTCCAGCTCGACCGCGTGATGGAGCAGAACCTCTCGGACCTGTCGGGCGGGGAGCGCCAGCGCGTCGCCATCGCGGCGTGTCTCTCCGAGGACGCCGACCTCTACCTCCTCGACGAGCCCTCCGCGCACCTCGACGTGGAACAGCGGGTGCGCGCGACGACGGCGATCCGCCGATACGCGGAGAACCACGACGCGACCGTGATGGTGATCGACCACGACATCTACATGATCGACCTGCTGGCCGACCGCCTGATGGTGTTCGACGGCGAGCCGGCCGAGCGCGGGCACGCGACCCCGCCCCAGGAGATGCGCGAGGGGATGAACGAGTTCCTGGCGGACCTGGACATCACCTTCCGGCGCGACGAGCGGACGGGTCGTCCCCGGATCAACAAGCCGGGCTCGCAGCTCGACAGCCAGCAGAAGCGCGACGGCGAGTACTACTACTCCACCTAAGCCGTCGGCCGCTCCGCCACGTCGGCCCGCCCACCGCTCTCCCGTTCCGCCGCCCGCTTTTGGAACCCACCGATCGGCGGTATCGAAGCGATTAAGCGGGGAACCCGCAAACGACGGTGTATGCAACACCTCATCATTCGCGGCGACCCCGGGATCCGGCGGGACGCGGTGATCGAGTACGAGGGCGAGGAGCTGGTGTGTTTCGGCATCAACGTCCAGGGCGGCTGGCACGGCCCGGACGAACCCCAGCTCTGGTGTACCGTCGGCACCGAGGACGAGCGCGAGGCCTACGACAAGCGCGAGTACGTCCCCCACTGGCTCGACGTCGACACAATCGACGCCGAGGAGCTCGACGTGATCAAAGCGAAGGGCGAGCTGTCGGTCTAGCGGCGCGGCACTTCTGCGGTTTCGACTCGGCTCCTACACCGGCGGGTCGTCCAGCCACGCCTCGATCGCCCCCGCCATCGCGCCGCGGCGGTGGATCGTCCTCGACTCGGGGTCGACGACGGTGCTCTCGGTGCCCGGCGTCTCGCCGTCGTCGACGACGGCCGCGACCCCCTCGCGGATCCGGTCGTCGAGGTCGTCGGGGTGCGTGACGCTCCCCCGTCCGGAGACGTTCGCACTCGTCGCGGTGAGGGGCCCGGTCTCCCCGAGTAGCTCGCGGGCGACCGCGTGGTCAGGGACGCGGATCCCGACCCGGTCGCGTCCGGCGGTGAGCGCGTCCGGGACCGCGTCGCCGCGCTCGACGATCACGGTCACGGGACCCGGCAGGAACGCCCGAGCGAACGCGACCGCGAACTCCGTGGGATTGGTGTAGCGGAGCGCGGCGTCGACGCTCGGGACGCCGAGCGAGAGCGGGTTCGAGCGCTCTCGACCCTTCAGCTCGAAGACCCGTTCGACGGCGGCGGGATCGAGGGCGTCGCCGCCGAGCCCGTACACCGTTTCGGTGGGGTAGACCACGAGGTCGCCGTCGGTGGCCGCCTCGATCGCTCGTCGGAGGGCGTCGCTGTCCTTTGTCACAGAGATCCGTTCGTGACGGTCGCGAAAAAGGGTGACGAGTGGGGGTGTCGCGGTCGGGATCGGCCAACGGGCCGATCGGAGTCGGCACTCCCGCCCCGTCTCAGTCGACGAGACGGTCGATCGCGTCCTCGATGGGCTCGGCGTCGGGGAACTCGGGGTGTTCGCTCGCGACCCACGCGTACTCGACGGTGCGGTCGGCGTCGAGGAGGAAGACTGCCGGGCGCGACTCCGTGATCCCAGTCATGCCGTCGATGTCGTGTTCGAGGCCGTACTCTCCGATCACGCCCGCGCCGGGGTCGGAGAAGATCCGGGCCCCGTCGCCCCGCTCGGAGAGCAGGCGCTTGTGGGCGTACGGCGAGGAGATCGAGACGCCGACGACCTCCAGATCGTCTGCCCAGCCGTGGTCGTCGACGGTGTTGTAGAGGTACGTCGCCTGGAACGCGCCGTTCATCGGGTGGAACAACAGGAGGGTCGGCCCGTCGACGACCTCGCTCAGCGCGCGGTCCTCCCAGTACTCCTCGTCGACGAGCGGCCGGGTGAAGTCGGGCGCCGTGTCGCCCTCGTCGACGTGATCGGTCTCGGGCAGGGAGACGACGTCGAAGTCGGGCATCTCAGGCACCCCCCTCGGCGTAGGTGGACTCCAGGTACTCCACGATGTTCGCGCTCTCGGACATGGTCACGCCCGTCTCGCGGTCGACGATCGCCGGCACGCTGCGCGCGCCGGAGACGCGCTTGACGACGTTGCGCTCGGAGTGCATCGGCTCGACGTACCGCGACCGGTACTCCAAGCCGAGCTCGTTCAGGGTGCGGACGACGCGCTCGCAGAAGGGACACGCCTGCAGTCGGTACAGGGTGATCGCTGGTTCGCTCATGCCCCGCTGTTCGCCGGCGAGACGGGTAATCGTGTCGACGGCGGTATTCGAGAAGGCGGCGCCTCGGACCGCGGGCTTCGGTGTCGAACCACTCGCGTCGCTGTCGGCCGCCTGAGTGCCCGAGGGTGGCCGAGGGATCCGATGCGCCGGCCGTGAGGGTGTCCGAAGGGAACGCTTTAATCGCGGGGCGACAGAAAACAAACGAATATGGGCTTGTCGTCTAGCGTGCCAGTGACCGACCTCCTCCAGATACCGATGCCCGCAGACGGCGTCGTAACTATTCTCGGCGTCGCCGCGATTCTCATCTTGGTCGGGCTGTCGGCGTTCTTCTCCTCGTCGGAGATCGCCATGTTCTCGCTGCCGCAACACCGCGTCGACAGCCTCGTGGACGAGGGTGTAACGGGCGCGAAGACGATCAGCAACATGAAACAGAACCCCCACCGCCTGTTGGTGACGATCCTCGTCGGCAACAACATTGTCAACGTGGCGATGACCTCCATCGCGACCGCGCTGTTCGGGATCTATCTCTCGCGGGGGGAGTCGGTGCTGGCGACGACGTTCGGCATCACGACGCTCGTGTTGATCTTCGGCGAGAGCGCGCCGAAGTCGTACGCCGTCGAAAACACCGAGTCGTGGGCGCTCCGGATCGCCCGCCCGCTGAAGCTCTCGGAGTACGCGCTCTATCCACTCGTCGTCCTCTTCGACTACATCGTGAAAGGGGTCAACAAGGTCATCGGCGGCTCGTCCGCCATCGAGTCGACGTACGTCACCCGCGACGAGATCCAAGACATCATCGAGACGGGCGAGCGCGAAGGGGTCATCGAGGAGGAGGAACGGGAGATGCTCGACCGCATCTTCCGGTTCAACAACACCATCGCCAAGGAGGTGATGACGCCTCGCCTCGATGTCACCGCGGTCGCGAAGGAGTCCTCGGTCGAGGAGGCGATCGAGAAGTGCATTCAGGCCGACCACGAGCGTGTCCCCGTCTACGAGGGGAACCTCGACAACATCATCGGCGTGGTCACGGTGCGAGACCTGGTACGCGAGCTGCGCTACTCCGAGGGCGAACCCTCCCTGGAGCGCGTCGTCAAGCCGACGCTCCACGTCCCCGAGTCGAAGAACGCCGACGAGCTGCTCGCGGAGATGCAGGACAATCGCCTCCAGATGGTCACCGTTATCGACGAGTTCGGGACCACGGAGGGGATCATCACCCTCGAAGACATGGTCGAGGAGATCGTCGGCGAGATCCTGGAGGGCGACGAGGAGGCCCCGGTGGAGTTCTTAGAGGAGAACGTCGCCGTCGTGCAGGGCGAGGTGAACATCGACGAGGTCAACGAAATTCTCGGGATCGACCTCCCCGAGGGCGAGGAGTTCGAGACGCTCGCCGGCTTCGTGTTCAACCGTGCCGGGCGCCTCGTCGAGGAGGGGGAAGAGATCGAGTTCGACGGGATCCGGATCCGGATCGAGCGGGTGGACAACACCCGGATCATGTCCGCCCGGGTCACCGTGCTCGAGCCCGCGGAGGCGGCCAAGTCGGCCGACTCCGACGGCTCGGTCGACCGAGTCGCCGACGACGGGGTCGTGGAGTCGAGCGCCGACCCCGAGGCGACCCCGAACGACGCTGAGTAGAAGTCGAACACGATCTGTTCCCCTCGCGAAGCCCGATCCGCAACCCGGCTTCGAGGCGCTATCTGACTCTCGGTTGACGTTCAAACGGCGTACGCGCGGGCGGCGGCGACGAGCGCCTTCCGGTAGTCGCTCTCCGAGGGATCGGGACCGAGCTCGAGGAACCGGCGCTTGAACGCGTCGACGTCGACGGCGTCGGTGTCGCTGCCCGCCGCGCGCGCGAGGTCGTAGATCCGGTGGTCCGGGCCGGCGATCTCGTGTCGCTCGACCAAGGCGAGCGCGAACGCGGCGTTGACCGCGGTGATCTCCGGGTCCGCTCCGCCCGTGACCGGCGGAGAGCCGTCCCGCGAGATGTCGGGGCGATCGGCGACGGCGGCCGCGAGGGTCGATTCGAGGAAGCCGAGGAGCTTGTTCGCGGGCGCGACCGAGAGCGTGATGTCGTCGGCGTAGATGTCTTTCATGTGATTCGCGATCTGGTAACAGTGAGCGAGCTTACGCCGCTCCACCTGTTCGCCGGCGAGTCCCAGATACAGCGCCTCCTCCGTCGACTGGACGTGGGAAGGGTGGCCCTCCTCGTAGCGGGCCATGTGCGAGAGCTCGTGGACGGCGAGCTCGCGGGCCATCGCGCTGGTGGCGGCGCGCTTCGAGACGTTGAGGACGTGATAGCCGTCGTAGTGGCCGGCCCACGTCCGCTCGTCGGGGTCCTCGCGCACCTTCACGTGGACCGGGTCGTCGAGGGACCACTCGGTCTCGAACAGGTCGGCGGCGCCGAGAAACGGGTCGGGGGGAACATCCCCCTTCACGCGGAGATCCATGCGTACCGTTCACACGGGAGCGTCGGGTAAGTCTCTTGCGCTCGTCGAAGCCTTTTGCCGCCGCGTGCCCAACGTCGGGCCATGGAGACACGCGTTCACGCGGGCTACGACGACGGGCTCCGGATCGTCCACCCCGAGACGGGATCGGTATCGCTCCGGCTGGCGGACCGCGCGATCGAGTGTCTCTCGGTCACTCCCGTCTCCGACGCTGACGCCGTGACTCCCGAGGCGGAAGGCGATAACGCCGACGCTCGGGTGCTCGTCGGGACGTTCGACGCGGGGCTGTTCCGGTCGACCGACGGCGGGGAGTCCTTCGAGCGCGTCGCCGTCGATACCCTCGGTCCCGGCGGATCCGGACCGCGGGCGGTTACCGCGGTCGCGACGAGCCCGCACGACCCCGCCGTCGTCTGGATCGGTACGGAGCCCTCGCGGGTGTATCGGTCGACGGACGGCGGGGAGACCGTCGAGCGAATTGGGGGGCTGACCGAGGTCCCCTCCGCGTCCGAGTGGTCGTTCCCGCCCCGACCGGACACCCACCACGTCAGATGGATCGAACCGTGTCCGGCGGACCCGGACCGGTGGTTCGTGGGCGTGGAGGCCGGCGCACTTGTCGTCACGTCGGACGGCGGGGAGACGTGGGTCGACCGACCCGAGGGGTCCCGGCGCGACAACCACGCGCTCGCGACGCACCCGGACGCGCCGGATCGGGTGTACGCGGCCGCGGGCGACGGGTTCGCGGAGAGCGACGACCGCGGCGACTCGTGGCGCGTCGTCGGCCGCGAGGCGGGCCTCGACCACGGGTACGTCTGGGGGCTCGCGGTCGACCCCGACGATCCGGAGACGGCGCTCGTGAGCGCGGCCTCCGGTGCGATGGCGGCGCACCGCCGCGGCGAGGCGTACCTCTATCGCCGGTCGGCGTCTGACTCCGGCTCCCGCTTCGAGCGCCTCGACGACCGGGGGATCCCGACCGGCGAGGGAACGTACCGGGCGGTCATCGCGAGCGGGCGAACGGACGGGACGGTTTGGGCGGTACACAACGTGGGGCTCTACCGGACCCGAGACGCCGGAGGGTCGTTCGAGCGAATTCCCGCGGACCTGCCGGCGTCGCCCGCGCGGGCGCTGGCGGTCAACTAAGGAGGAAATAACGGGAAAGGTGGAACCGGAGCGACTCGACCCCGGAGCTACTCGCGCACGGCGCCGACGACGAGGTAGACGATCGGCGTGTCGAGGACGGCGATCGCGAGCTTGAGGAGGTACTGGCCGAGACCCAGCGCGAGGAGGATGCCCGGCTGGAGGGGGTCCCCGGACCCGAGTAGGATCGGCGCCCCGTAGAAGGCGACGCCGACGAAGATCGCGGTGTCGATCGCCTGACTGCTGGCGGTCGAGGCGATGTTGCGCAGCCACAGCAGTCCCTCTCCGGTGCGGTCGCGGATCGCGTGGAAGACGAACACGTCCCAGTTCTGGCTCACGACGTACGCGAGCAGGCTCCCGGCGACGATGTTCGCCGCGGGGCCGAGGGCGGTGTCGAAGGCGGCGGCGACCTCGGGGTCGATGCCCGGCGCGGCGAGGGTGGACCAGACGAGGGCGAGCACGAGGAAGTTCGCCAGGAAGGCGACGTTGACGACCACCTGCGTGGCGCGGCGGCCGTACAGCTCGGCGTAGCAGTCGGACGCGAGGAACGTCAGCGCGTACGCGAGCGCGGCGCCCGGCAGGGTGATCTCCGGACCCACGACCGGGAGCGCGAACGGGAGCGGTAAGGCGATCACCTTCGCGGCGGTGAGCTGCGAGGTGGCCAAGGCGACGACGAACAGCGTGATCAGCGAGACGGCTGCCACCGCTGAGCGGTCCAGCGGGTCGGCCGCGAACGGCCCGTCGCTCCCCGCCCGCGTCGCCGTCCCCTCACTCATCGTCGTCTCCGGCGGGCCCGTCGGAGCCGGCGGCGCCCTCGCCGTCGAGCCGGTCGTGGCGCGCGTCGATCTCGTCGAGCACGTCGAGCGTCTTGCGGATCGACGCGCGGACGGCGTCGCTGCGGTTCACGAACTTCCCCTCGTCTCCGACGTGGTCGTCGAGATCGTCGAGCAGTTCGCCCGGGATCTCGACGCTTATCTTAGGCATACCGCGGCGGAGACGATGCTGGCGTATGAGTGTTATTATCCAAGTATTCCCCGGAGAGTATTGAGGCCAGTATCGGATCGACGTCGATGTCGATCTCGTTCGTTCGGAGCGCTCCGTCGACCCTGATCTGATCCGACACGCGGGCCGTGTTCGCGGCGTGTGCTTCTGCGGACCAGTTCTTCATGGATCGCGGGCGTGCGACTGCGCGAGTCGCCATCGACGCTCGGAACGCGCCGCAAAGATGCGCGGTTCCGACGTCGAGAGGGAGCGTGCGGCGCGGCCGGATCGGACCCCTACCCCCGAGGCGGTGGCGTGCCCGGCCGCGCCCAAGGCTATCTACGCCACCGGACGCGCTAAACACCCGGCAGCTGGGCGTCGACGACGCACAGGACCGGGTGGAGGCGGGCATCCCTGAGAGCAGGCTGTCCGTGTTAAGCGCTCCCAGTCGCCGAACCCCTCACCGCGCGCAAGGTCCACCGACGCGAACCCACGTCGATCCGGCGACCGTTCGGGGTCGATCGCGAGCCTTTATACCACGACCCGTGGGCAGCTCGCTCCGAGTTTGAACGCGGATCGAGCGTCTCAGGAGCTCTCGCAAGGTTGTGACGGGTTAACACACAATGGCTGCCCCACAAGGCATTTATATTGACCACCGTAAGTCTCGCCTACGGCCCCTACCCAAATGACTGCAGTACTGAGTACCGCGAACCGAGTCCGGTCGCACTTTGATGATGATGTCGGCGGCGACGAAGATCGGGCGTGGATCGAAGGTGACGGGAAAGCTGCTGTGGTCGACGCAGACAACACACAACAACAATGACAAACGACAATACGACACGCAAGAAGGCTAATGCGGTCTTCTTTGCGGCAGTCATGGTCATCTCCATGGTTGCAGCCGGGTTTGCGGCAGCACCGGCGGCAGCCGTGAATGACAGCGAAGTGACTGTCAATAATTTCTCGCCCACAGAAGTGGACGAGAGTCAGACGAAAACGCATAATCTAGACGTAACGATTAGCAACATTAGCAACGCCTCGACCCACGAATACGTGGTGACCCTGCCGGCTGGTGAGTTCAATGACACCACCGCAGTCAGTGTTAACTCGGTCACCAACGCTTCTGATGGCGACGTGAGCACCGCCGTTAACACCGGTGGTGTAACTGGTACCGGCACCGATACGCTTACTATCCCCGTTGACACGTCTGGCGTCAACGCCAGTGAGCTCAACATCAACGTAGACGTGAACGTCGACTTCCCGGATGTCAACGGTGACAAGTCCGGTGTCGTCACGGCCACGTTCGATGACGCTGATGGGAGTTCGGGCAGTGCCGACACGTCCGAACTGACCGTCCTTGACACAGACTACAGTGGTGTCTCCGTCTCCTACGAAGATGTCGCCGGCAACACGCCGAGCATTTTCTACCAGGGTCAGGATGTCATCGCGACCGGCCTGAACGATGACTCGGAATACGTGCTCCGTTCGGTTGACGAGTACGATGGTGACGATGTCTCGAGTAGTACGTTCGAAGGCGAGTACGATTCCGACGGCAGCGGAGAGATCGAGATCGACACTGACTCTCTGGAGAGCAACGACTACTACCTGAGTGGCCCCGGTGTTGACGCGGTCCGCGACAACACGTTCGAGCTGACCGTTCAGGACTTCAGCGCCGAGTGGGACGAGGACTCCTACGACACTGGCGAAGAAGCAGCCGAGATCAACGTTGACTCGCAGCGGAACAGCTACGTCCTCAACGTCAGCGCCGATAGCCTCGACTACGAGGAACTCAGCGCGCTGTTCGCTGACGCCGACGGACCTCGTCCGGCAACCGGCCTTTCGAAGGGCGACAAATCGGACGATGATGAGATTCTCCTGCGCGGTTACCGGGATGACTCGATCGTCGCCAACTTCAGCCGCACGGACATCAGCGCTGACGAGTACGAGTTCGACTTCGAAGTCTACGACACGGAAGCGAGCGACAGCGCGTCCGTGAACATCACGGAAGAGGACGTCAGCGCGAACTTCGCTGACGGTGTCACGACCAGCGCGGCCGGTGACGTTGTCAATGTGACTGTCGAACTCGAAGACTCCGACAGCACCTTCGTCAGCATCGGTGGCGACGGGGTCGGCTTCTTCGACGTGGTCTACGTGGAGGACGACGACGACGACGACGAAGCAACCTTCAACATCAACACGCGTACGATGGGGACGAACGCGTCTGCAGACGCCTACTCCTCGGCTGAC
>Ga0207850_100150_pt1 | contig 69639 bp, 77 predicted proteins | sample 23E2SouthBayCA_FD_187746 | JGI IMG/M metagenome (GOLD analysis project Ga0207850, IMG submission 187746) | Aerobic enrichment media microbial communities from Eden Landing Ponds, California, USA - A23 E3 (3) (SPAdes) | ecosystem: Environmental > Aquatic > Marine > Unclassified | place...
TTCACGATCCCAATCCTCGGGTTCGGCCTCATGCTCGGCCTCGTTCTCGGCGTGCTCCACAAGGTCAAACCCTCCTACCTGTGGCTCACCGAGTGGCTCGCGGCCCGGCTGGGCTGGGCAGTCAAGAACAAAGAATACACGCACGGCGAAGACAACAGCGAGGTCCGCTACCTGACCCGCGTCGGCCAGGTCTTCCCACACGGCATCGAACGGTCAGACGGTGCGCTCGTCGGCGCGATGAAAGTCGAGCCCGCGAACATGGCCCTCGAGGACGACGACGCGTGGGCGAAAGCCGTGGACTCACTCTCCGAGTTCGTCAACGCGACCATCGACTTTCCCGTGAAGTTCTACATCACCAGCCGGGAGGTCGACCAGGACGACGTCGTTCGCAACCACCAGCATCGTCTCGGCGACGCCGATGTCCGTTCGCGGCCAGTCCTCAAGCGTCTGCTCGACGAGTACATTACGACCAACACGGACCAGAACGGCGATATCGACTCGGAGACCACGACCATCCGCGAATACTACATTATCACCGCCGTTCGCGATGCGGATGTCGAACAGCTCGACGAAACCGGCGATAGCGTTCTCGCATATCTTGCCGAAATCCCTGTCTTGGGGCGCGTGTTTGGGCGATTCCAATCCGATGGTCTCTCCGAGGCCGAACGCGACCAGCTGAAAGAGGACAAACTGGAATCCCGGCTCGGCCAGCTCCGCCGCGGTGGGTCATCGCTCTATCGCTGTTCGATGAGTCCGGTCGACGCCTACGACCTCACCCGTGTGACGAAGGAATACTGGACGGGGCGCACCGAGGAGTACGGCGAGATCACTGATGCGATCGGTACGTTCCCGGTCGTCGCTCATGGCATCAGCGACGACGTGCCAGCAACGCCCGACCCGGACGATGTCGTCGACGCGATGGACGATAGCCAGTCCAGGCGGCAGACTCCGACGACCAACAGTCAGGACCAGGAGAACGAGGAATGGGACGTCTCCGTCGACGACCTCGATGGGGAGGATACCGACGGTACCGAGCCGGCTGAGACGACCGATGTGTCCGCTACGGATCGCCTCGACGATACGTCGACGCAGCACCAGTCGGTAATCGCGCCGTCGACGGTCGACTGGGAGACCACCTACGCCGTCATCAACGACGACACCTACGTCCGGACGTTCTGGATCGAACAGTTCCCCGAAGAGCCCGCCGACGGGATGCTCGAGCGATTGCTGCTGGAGACCGACCTGCAGACGGACATCAGCATCCATCTCGATCCCTTCGATAACCAGTCGGCTGAGGACATGATGGCCGACTGGATTTCGGATCTGAAGGTCAACCAGCACGACTCGAACAGCCTCAAAGCCGAAGACCTCCAAGAGGATATCGACCGTGGGAAGTTCATGCGGTCGCTCGTCCGGGCGAACAAGGCGTCGTTCTACCGTGGCGGCGTCTTCATCCGCCTGTCTGCCGAGAGCAAGCAGGAACTCGACACCCAGACCACCCGCTTGCGCTCGATCGTGAAGGACGCGCCGGCGAACTGTACGCTCAAAGTCGCGAACCGCTGGCAGGAGAAGGGGCTTGCGACAGTCTCACCGGTCGGTGCGAACGAACTCGGTCGCGACCGTATGTCGACGCTGACGAATCAAGCGGTGGGTGCGATGTTCCCCTTCAGTTCGAACTACATGATGATGGACGACGGCGTCGAGTACGGCTACCACGGCCACAACGGCTCCCCCGTCCAGATCAATCCCTGGAACCTCGAAACCGGCCATAGCGAACTCGTCGTCGGGATGCCCGGCGCCGGGAAGACCTTCGGCGACATCATGCGCCACCTGCGGATGATGAAACGCCAGCAGGACACGATGCTCGTGATGATCGACCCCGTCGGTGGGTTCAGGGGTATCGCCGACGCCCTGGATGCGAAGACGATCACGGTCGGTGGCGATACACAGCTGAACCCGCTGGAGATCCGTGAGACACCGCAGGAAGTCCTTGACTCCGCTGATGGCATCTCACCTCTGTCGGCGAAGAAAGACGAGGTGTACGCAGTCCTCGAGAACTTCCTGACCGCGCGCGACATCGACCTCGGGACTGAGACGGGTGTGCTCTCGTACGTCATCGACGAGACCTACCGCCAAGCAGGCGTCGTCGAAGACGACGTCGCGACGCACACGCCCGAGAATTCGCCGACGATGACCGATGTCCATCGGATTCTCGCCGATGTTGCAGAGAACCCCGACGAACACAACATCGCCGCGTCCGAATCGGCCCGCGAGCGCGCCGCCCAGTACGCCGATGAACTCGCGATCGCCTTCCAGCCGTTCCGTGAGGGCGGGTCGTATGACAACCTCGCAGAGCGCTCGGAGGTCAATATCCTCGAGGGCGACAACAAGGTCGTCTACATCGACCTCGGCCAGATCGAAGGTAGTGCGTCGGGGATCGACCGCCAGACGTTCCTGATGCAGTTGCTGTTGTCGACGGTTTACCAGCAGGCGAAGAAAACCGACCGGAACGTCGAACTCGCCATCGACGAAGCCCACTACCTCTTCGAGGACCAGGCGAATCTCGATTTCCTCGAAACGGCGTTCCGCCACCAGCGCCACGCCGGCCTCCGGATGGTGCTGCTCTCCCAGACCGCTCAGGAGTTCTACGAGACCGACCAGGCCGAGAAGATTCTCGGCATGTGTCCGATCAAGGTGTTCCACAAACTGCCGGACCTGGACGACGAGACAGCCGACAAAATCGGATTGACGCGCGAGCAACGCCAGTACGTCCGTGGTGCCGACGCTGGCAAGGAAGATCTCGGCTACAGTCAGGCCCTCGTCCGCGTCGAAGAACACGGGACCTACCCACTACACATCGTTGCGGACCCGTTCGAGAAACGCGTCATCGACTACAAACCAGCGGATCAGGAGTTCATCCAGCAGGCCATCAGCGAACAGTCCGAGGAACTGCTCGACTTCGAGGCGTTCGTGGAGGACGAAGCGCGGATGAACGCCCTCACCAGCCGCTACGACCTCAGCGAGGACGAGGCCACGCGACTCCTCGACGGCGAACTCTCCGAGGCGGACATCATCGACGCAGTCGTCGCGACGGCACAGCGGAACGGTACGGTAGAGGGGTCAGCCCGTGCCGACGGTGGCGAGGACGCCAGCGAAGCCGACGAAGAGGTGAACAACGATGCTTGACGGGCTCCTGGGTGGCAACCCGCAGTACGACGCCACACAGCTACCGATCGAAGAGCCACTCATCCAGCACTCGGCAGATGCGCCGGGTATCTTGCTCCGGATTCGCCCGTTCAAGGAGAATCGGGGCGTCGTCGACGGCGCCGGACTGCTCCAGTCGGTCCACGATGTGACGACGAACTTTCGGGGGAAGAACACGAGCGACCACCACTCGTTCGAGGTCTGGTTCGACGAAGGCAAGGTCAAATTCTTCATGCACGCCGCGACCGAGGCGGCCGCCGACAAGTTCCGGCGCCGCGTCGGCAACAACTACGCGAACAGCGAAGTGTTCCCCGTCGACGGTGGGGCTGCCTTCCCCGTGATCGACCCCGATGAGTACGTCGCTGGTGCGTGGCTGGAGATGGAGAAACTCCCGTACTACCCGATCCGTCACCACAACAGCGACGAATGGGCGACGGACCCCTACGGGGAAATCACGAGCGAAATGCTCTCACTCGACGACAGCACAGTCGTGACGCAAGTCGTCTTTCGTCCGGCGAAGCAGTCCTGGACGGACGGCAACCGCTTCAAGCACAACAGCGTCGACGACCTCGCCCACGCACTCCGACAGGGGACTTCAGTCGGGTGGCTGAATCCCCGGACGCGGCCAGCGAGCGAGAAGGACAAGCAGGCCGCCAAAACCATCGAACAGCAGCGCGGCCAGCAGGCATTCCACGTCAACATCCGCGTCCTCGCAGTCTCTACGGACAAAGACGAAGCCGAGGCCCGGGCCCGTGGTGTCGCCGGGATGTTCAGGAAGTACTACAACGCCATCACCGAGCAGGGCCTCGACGATACGCCAGTGTGGCATCGGAAGGACGGCAAGCGTGCGAGCCAACTCCGCCAGCACGTCTCTCAGATGGCTGACCGCGAGTGGACCGACCGGCGCATGATTATGACCGTTGACGAACTCGCCGGCGTCGCTCACATCCCGAACAACGAGATCGAGACGCCGAACATCGACTGGCGCTACACCCAGCGTGGCGACCGGGTTCCCGCCGATACGGATCAGTACGACGACACAGCAGCCAGACAACGATCTGGCAAGCGGCAGTCCGAACAGGGAGGGCAGGATCGTGTTTGATCGCTTCTTCGGTCGCGACGACGATCAAGACAATACGTCGGAAGCCCCGCCAGCGAGCGACGACACGTCACCTGAAGCGAGGACTAACGGAACCCCTCGGAGTGACGGAAATTCGAGGTCTGAGACCAGTCTAGGGCCGCAGTCACTACTTGGCGAGTCGTACGATATCACCGAACAAGAGACGGACTACGTCGGAAGCAAGCCAGTCGTCACCGAGACGCTGAACGAAGGCACCGTCGCTGGCTCGCACGTTCGTGAAATGCTCGAATCGGGCGTCGATACCGCGCCATCGCCGCTCTGGATCGGGTACGACGAGGACGCCCAACGAGGGTTCCGTGAAGCCCCGCTCCAGTTTGAGTCGCTCTTCCGGCACATTTGGATCACCGGCACCACCGGCTATGGGAAGACGACGGAACTGCTGAACATGATGGTCCAGTGGACGTATTCAGGGTATGGATTCGTCTACTTCGACCCGAAGGGCCGTGACTCTCGGGAACTGCTGCGGATGCTTCCCGAGGACCGGCTCGACGACGTCGTCTGGATCGAACCCGGCTCGTCCGAACACGACAAGACGGTCGGGCTGAACTTCCTCGAAGTCCCCGACTGCGACACTGAAGAAGAGCGTGAAAACGAGATCGAGAATCGCATCGAGAACCTCAAGGCGATCTTCGATACGGACGAGTACTGGGGGATCAACATGGAATCGATCACCGAATCGATGGGCCGGGCGATGATGCAGTCCGACCAGCCGTTCTCGGTGATCGATATGTACTTCACGCTACTGCACGCCGAGCGCCGCGAGGAGTTCGCCTACGATGTCGACGATCCGTACGTCAGGGAGTTCTGTCTCGAAATTGCACGGATGGACGACGAGACGATCCGCCCGCTGCTCAAGCGCATCAAGTCGTGGGTCGAAAACTCGGTCATCCGGCGGATCATCTCACACCGCGAGAGCACCATCGACTTCCGCGACATCATCGACAACGACCGGATCGTCATCGTTCGCACGCCCGTCGAGAACACAGACATCAAGAAGATGGTCACGCTCGGTGTGATGCGGAACCTCTGGAGCGCTATCCAACAACGGTCCTACGAGCGTGATACTGAGCCAGACCCGTACTTCGTGCTCTGTGACGAGTTCGACGACATCGCGAGCGAGAACCTCGATATTGAATCGATGCTCGCTCGTGCCCGGTCGATGCGGCTCTCCGTGACCCTTTCGTCGCAGTATCCCTCACAGTTCGGTGAGGACACGCGCAAGGCGATGCAGAATAACTGCGACAACCTCATCGCCTTCTCCGTGAACGACGTCGACGACGCCCAGCTCCTGATGAAGCGGTTCCGTGACTACACGGCGGAGGACCTGATCTCGACCGACCAGTACCAAGCCTGGACGAAACTCCCCTTGGAGGGGGGTCGGTACTCCGAACCGGTCCTCCTCCGAACGTTCCCCCCGTATCCTCCGCTCCGGTCATCGGATGCGGTCGACGACATCATCGAGGCGAGTTTAGAACGCTACGGGACTGACCCGTTGACCGACGCGGAGATTATGCAGAACCTCATCTACAGCGACGCTAACGAGGCAGCGAACCCAACGCAGATACTGGGCGAGACGATGGCTGAGGCGATTCGAGCAGTGCAGTTGCGGGAGGGCATCCGAGACGAGAACAGCTGGGTGGACGTCGTCGATGTCGACGAGGAACTCTCGATCCGCCTCGAGAACAGCCATCCTGACATTGAGTATGCGGACGACGACCTGCCAGAGGTGCGTGACGCGTCGCCGTTGATCGACGTCGAGCTACAGGACGGCGATATCGTGGCTCGACTGTCAGAGGAGGGCGAAGCGGAGGTCCAGCCTGAGACAGGCGAAGTAGAGTCGGCAGGCGGGTCCGACCACGATGCAGTGCTCGTTGATACCGAGCAAGCGCTCACCGAGCGCGGGTTCAGTGTTGATATTCTCGAACAGGACGGCAGCGAGCAACCCGACGCCATCGCGACGCACCCAGACCACGATGTCGTCTTCAATATCGAGGCCGAGACGACGACACCGGATCGCCCCGCGAAAGTCTTGCAGAACCTCACACGAGCGCACAAAGCGGATCGCATCCCGATCTTCGTCGTCCGGCCCGGCGACCCCGAGACGGAGTGGGCGTCACGCGTCGAGAATATTCTCTCGGTGCCGCTGCGAGAGCGAGCGGACGGCACCGAACAGTTCTACAACTGCGACGAGGTCGTGACCTTCGGCGGTGGCGCAACAGCACACGGTGGCGTCACCGCCGTTCGACCCTGCACATCAGATACGAACCGGACAGTCTGGCGGCGCGAAGATGGGGAGCGTGTGCTGTCGGATGGTGAGACAGAGTTCGCCCGCGTTCCAGACGAGGGAACACTCTCGAAAGACGGTGTCCCGGCCTACTACAGCTACGATCACGAAACCGGACGGTACACTGTCCACAAACCCGGTGAGACGCAGACGTATGACTCGAAGGAAGCGTTCGAGGCGGAGTGGACACCGATCAAACAGCCGTTCCTTCCCGACGTCGAGCTACCGGACGGGCAGTATTCGCGCGACAGCTACCTCGTGTTGATCCTCCCAGCAGACGGCAGCCCCACACGCTTCCAACAGGGCGAGACGCACGAGCTGTCTGCGTCGCCGGACTACGAGGAGCTATGGCACGACCCCGCCGATAACGCAGCCCAGTCGAAGCGTTCGACGAGTGCTCAGAGCGATGGGGAGCCAGTAGATTTGGATAGTCCGGAGTCGGCGGCGACAGACGGGTCGGTGGACATCGATCCGAATGGCGATGGCGTTGAAACGTTCACAGCGATGTACGTCAGGCAAGCCGATGGCGTCAAAGTTCCGCAGGAGGACGTGTTTCAGGCATATTCAATGTGGACTGACCAGCACGATATCGACGGGACAAACAAAGGGTGGTTCACGCGGAAGTTGCGGGACGCAGTCGACTTCGACAGCGACCGGTCCAGAGTGGACGGTGAACGCGTCCAATTCTACATCGGACTCACCCTGACAGAAGAGGGGAACAGACTGCTCGAAGAATGAACTATACCAGAAATATGATACCATATAATGGCGGCTCAACGGGCATCCAACTACATTGGGAGATAGCCCACGCTTTTCCCCGTAATAGGCTCTCATCCGCGAAGAATACGGCATTTCTATCATCTGTCCACGCAGATCGGACAGCCAAGCGAATTGCATGGACACAGCTGTCCACGCAAAATCGCACGACGTGGATACTGTCCACGCAGTACCGGCTACCAAAACCAACTAGTATACACTGGGTTGCATCCGCAGAACAGTGCGGGGACAGGCAGATCGGTCAGGGTGTTGGGTATCGAAGGACGTTTCGAGAATATGATGTAGTTTGTTCGCTGGACGCAGTCGGTGGTCCATGGAGGAATCACTGATGGACGCTGATCTCGCAATCGACAGTGAAGCGGTCCCTGATAGCTTGCGTGAGCGTGAGCAGTGGGTGTGCTGGCGGGAAGAGGATCGGGACGGCAAGCCGACGAAGATTCCGGTGACACCGGGGGCTGGCGGGTTCGCGTCGTCGACAGAGCCCCAAACGTGGGGGAGCTTCGAGACGGCACTCGAGTACACCGAGACGGAGCACGCTGATGGCGTCGGGTTCGTGTTTACCGACGACGACCCCATCGTCGGCGTTGACCTGGACGATTGTCGCGATCCGGAAACCGGCGACGTCGACGACGTCGCACAGGATATCATCGAACGACTCGACTCCTATACAGAGGTGTCGCCGTCCGGCACCGGCTATCACGTGCTCATCAGGGGGGAACTCCCGGAGGGCCGGAATCGTCGGGGGAGCATCGAACTGTACGATACGGCGCGGTTTTTCACCGTCACTGGCGACCACGTCGAGGAGACTCCCGGTCGCGTTGCCCGCCGACAGGACGCGCTCGTGGCGATTCACCGCGAGTACGTCCAGGACACCTACACCGAACCAGCATCCGAATCTACCCACCGTAGTGAGGGTGACGAGCAGTCAGCATCGGGCGGTGGCGTCGACGTCGACGTTGACCTCGAGGACGAGGAACTCCTCGAGAAAGCGCGAAACGCGTCGAACGGTGAGAAGTTCGAGCGGCTCTGGAACGGGAATATGGGTGGCTACGACAGCCAGTCTGAGGCTGATATGGCGCTGTGCTGTCTGCTGGCGTTCTGGACCGGCGGCGACCGGACGCAGATGGAGCAGTTGTTCCGGCAGTCGGGGCTCCACCGCGAGAAGTGGGACGAGGTTCACTACGCCGATGGGTCGACGTACGGAGAGAAGACCATCGAGCGAGCGATTGCGACCACTTCGGAGTTCTACGACCCGGACGCCGGCGATGATACCGAAGACCGCGACACCACCTCTGTCGAATCGTCTGCCGACGCCCGTGACGATTCAGAGCGGAGTCGCGCGTATCTCGCCGAGAAGAATCGACTGTTGAGCGAGCGCATCGACGATCTCGAGGCGACGCTCGAACAGAAAACCGAGCGGATCGACACCCTCGAAGCGGAGATCGAGCGGCTCACCGACGAACTTACCACCCGTGACCAGCAGGATGGGCAGTCCCAGGGCGAGCAAGCCGCTACCACGGGGGGAAGTCGTAGCGAGTCAGAGACACAATCCGTGTGGGAACGATTATTCGGCGGGCGTTCAGAGTGACGGTGCAACCGCGATAGAGCGTTTTTCACCCCGTTATGGGTGACGGGGTTGTCGAACTGCCCCGGAGCAACACATGCATTCTGAGCGACAGCGAGACCCAATCCGTCGTATCGACCCCCACCCGGACGAATATGGCGCAGCGACAGTGCCATGGGCGGACCTTCGACTCGACGTCCCCAACGACCGGCGTGACGAGTCGATCGTGGCGTTCGTCGAGTGTGTCCTCGTCGAGCTCACCCACGAGGACGTCGGTGCCGAGTACCGGTCCTCGAACGCGTGGGGTGCTAAAATCGATCAGTACGTCGCCGCCGAGGCGACTGGCCAGCAGTTCAGCAAGCGTCGGTACGACGAGCGCCTCGGGTGGGACGAGACGCAGATCACGCGTGAAGCGGTCCGCGACAAGCTGGTCTGGCAGCTCTCACGCTCCGAGTCGCTGGCAACGAATCGAAGCCACGCCAAGCCGGCCACCAACCCCGATACGTTCGTTGTGAAGCCCACGCAGCAACTGCGAACGGATTCAGGATGCGAGGAGTGTTAACCAACAAATGCGAGAGACTTCAGCGATTGTTGGTTAATCATAGAGAGTCCAAGTCAGCCACCTGCCTGTCCGCTCTCTCCAGCCTGCGAGTTTATCTGCGCCGGAAGGCGTGAGGCGCGCTCGAAGTGCGTGCCATAGTTGAGTTCCCATGACTGGATCCGATATCCTCGACGACACGACAGACGACTACGAACGACTCGAAACCGAACTCGTTGCCCAGGACCGGGATGCGGCCCGGGTCGCGACGGCAGACATCGACGAGCGGAGTGCCCGCCGTCTCGTGAATGATCTCATCGAGGACGATATGGTGAGGCCGATCCCTGACCAGCAAGTCCTGGTTCACGACCCCAGTGGCGAGGCCTTCGACTCGATCACCCAGCTCGCCGTGTTCCATCGCGGCTGGCGGGCCGCCAGAGACGCGGAGGACGACTGATGCAACAGACGCTCGCTGGGTGTGCCTTCTGCGATGCACGTCCCGATACAGAGATGGGCGAGGCACATACCTGGGGGAAAGACGAACGGGTGACGCACCCGATCTGCGTCGACTGTGCGCTCCAAGAGCGGCCTGATCCCGAGGAGCGCGATCATCACGCCTGCGACGGGTGTGGCCTCGTCGTCGACGCCCTCGCGGCGCTCACGCGGTTCCGGGTGGAACTCGGCCATCTCGAGGGGCCGTTGCAGCTGTGTGGGCGATGTAGTCCCGGCGGGCCCGCGACGTACTGGACGCGAGATCTCGAATCACACGTTGTCGAGTAGCCGGTTAACTCGGTGGGGCGTCCCTCGGCGTCCGTTCACATAAGCCAGTAGCGCGTCACTTGCCGCACCGATAGTCTGAAGTACACAGACTTCGGACTAACTCCTATGGCTCCTGATCACGAGCACATTCGCCCAGATGGTGGAATCGACACGCTGGACCCGCCACCGATCGACATCCTCACCGAAGACACGCTCGAGCCGGAGACGCTGGCCGAGAACGCGCCCCGGCTCGAAACAGTCGTGGAACTGCTCAACCGCCCAGCACTCGCCCGCGTCTACATCTACATCTGCTACTGGGGCCCGGTCACCCCACCGGAAGCTATGGAGGCGCTCGACCTCTCGAAATCGACGGCCTACGAGTACGTCGACCGACTGGTCGACCTCAGCCTCGTCGACCGCGACGACTCGACACGCCCCCAGCAGCTGACCGCCGACCCGATCATCATCGTCGAGCAGTACGTCCCGATCGTCATCACGCCGACCGTGCTCCACGCCCTTGCGCTCCAGGAGGTCGATGAAGACATCAAGTACTTCGTGGACCGGTACGGCCTCGGGAAGCTCATCGCTGCGTTGCGCGGCGCCGGGCTCCACTTCGCGGGGAAGACGACTCAGCGGATGGTCGCTAGCGACATCGACGTGCGCGAGACAGAAGCGATGATGATCATCTACGCGCTCAAACCCGCGCTTGCCGTCGGCCGGGAGCACGATCCGTTCTTCGAGTACCTCTTCCCGGATGTGCATGACGAGATGGATCTTCCCGATCTTGACGAGATAGCTGGTGCCCCGACGGACTCGTCGGACCCCGATAGGTGAGTTCATCGGATGGGGCGAGACACGCCATTATCCGCTGACCAGGACGTCCTCGTCGACGCGAACATCTTCTACGCGATCGGCCAGCCCTCGAATCCGCAGTACCAACGATTTCGCCGAGCCATCCAGCACGCCGACGTCGTCTGTAAACTCCCCCGGCGCGTGATCGGCGAACTCGGCGGCTCAGAGACGGATCGTGTCCGGACGGCGCTCGACAAAGGATGGGCCGAGATCATCGATGCGCCATCACCAACGGACGGGGACGCTGTCGCGGCGAGCGATATCGCCAGACGGACCATCGCGAGTGAAACGACTAAAGCCGAGCACGAGGTCGAGAAGACGGACGCAATTCTTGCGGGCCTAGTCATTCAGTATGTGAGAGACCGCTCGACAACGGGTGTTGTTGTCCTCACGGACGATCAGCCGGCCAGGAAGGGAATCGAGAACGCCGTTCGAGCGCAGGGGTACACGGACGCGATCACGGTTTACGGACTGGCGGACATTATCGGCGACGATCCGGGAGACTCGATGCGGTTGATCTAGGCCGAGTGGCGACCATCATCCCGAAAGCCCTCGGCCGCTCGGCATCCCGCGCCCCGTGCTGCGCTCCTCGTTCCTCCGGTGCTTGCAGGGTCGGGGGACGACCGAGACGGCCTCGCCCTTTCTGAGTCCACCAGGACGTCGGCTGGATCACCGAGCGTCGAGGGTGGATGGACAGGTGGTTCTCAATGGCTCGCCCCGCTCGCCGCTGCCGCCCTCCGCGTCGCTCGCGACCGACCATTCCGGGCATGCGGGCACTCTCCGCACTGCCCGCGCCCGTTCCGGGCTAAAATGGATGTGCCCTCGACGCCAGCGGGTATCCCCGTCGGTTGCGCCCCTTGCGGGCCGGACACGAGCGGGCATATCCCGCTGGCCGCTCGCTTCGGGCGGGTCGGCGCGCGGTGCTGGATGATCGTCCGTCTCGGGCGCGCTCTCGCGTCGCGCCCAAGGGCGCTCGCGAAGGCGCGAGCGAGAGCGCGCAGACGAGTCTGTCGGGTTGTCGTCGAGGAAATCCGCGATGTTGGAGCATCGCGGTGTCGGGCGCGTGAGCGCCTTCAGGTTCGGTGCAAGAACCAATGTCTAGTACAAACTCGAGTCGCAAGGTCGTTTCGGTCGATGAACAGGCGTTCGAACAGGCGGACGAGCAGGCAGTCGATGAAGACGGCTTCCCGGTCGTCGACGAGACACCGGAGTTCGAGGCGACGGTCGAAGAGGAAACGCAGGCGAAAGTGGATGCGAACCACCCGGACGGGATCGCAGACACGAGCGATGAGCGGATTCACGGTGTCACCCTCGAACAGGAGGAGCGCATTCAGGCGCGGGAAGCCGAACTAGAGCGCATCAGTGCCCAGGCCGAGCTGGGAACGCAGGAGGGTCGTGAGCAGCGCACGCGTGAGGTCGTCAGCGAGCTGTGTGGCCGTGACGAGCCGGACTCGGTGGAGCGCACGGATCCCCGGGAGAAGCTGACGCAAGACGAACTCGCGGAGGTCAACGAGCAAGCAATGCGGATCAGCGACGAAGTGCAGGGCGGCTGGTCGAGAGCGGTCGTCGCGAAGCAGCTGGCCGAGCGGGTGCAGCGCGGTCAGGACGTGACAAAGGCGGTGTTAGAGCTGGTAGATGAACTGAAGGCAACGCCGGGAGCAGTCGTGCCCATTGCGGATGTGCCGGACATCGCGGTCGGTGAGGTGACCGTGGAAGGCCAGGTAATCCAACTCTGGGAGCCTTCCTCAACGAGCATCCAGCAAGTCGGGCTGATAGCGGATGACAGCGGGAAAATCAAGTTCACCTGCTGGGAGAAGAGCAATCAGACAGTTGTGCGTGAAGGTCAAACAGTGCGGTTCCGGGCAGCAGCCAAAAACTGGTACGAAGGTCGGTGCTCAATCGCGCTGACCGGGTGGTCGCGTATCGAATTCCCAGAGCGCGGCCGCTGGTGGGAATAGCCGGGGCGACGCGCCCCTTTTTTGCTGGTGTGTACGCGTCACCGCCACCTCCCACCACCTCCACGGTCCGGGCTGCTCACGGCGCTGTGCGCCGTTGTGCGGCCGGGCTTTCGCCACGGCGCCCCAACGGTGTCAGCGCCGGAACGTGTGATGTGTATGTCCCCCTCGATGGGTGAGGGGCGTTCCGAGAGACGCGATCCGCGTGAGTCCCCTTGTGCGTACCATGGCAACGAGAAACATCTACGAGACGACGTTCGATGAGGACGTCCAGACCGACACGAGGTCGAATCAGTGTCCCGAGTGCGACGGCCGGATCACCACCAACGCAGTCGAAACCGTTTGCGAGGACTGTGGACTCGTCATCGACGAGCAGCGGATCGACCACGGGCCGGAGTGGCGAGGATTCGACGCAGACGAGCGAGAGCGGACAGGCGCTCCGTTGACGGCGACGCGGCACGACCGGGGCCTGTCGACGGAGATCGGCCGCCGGACCGACGCGAATGGAAACGAACTCTCCGGACAGAAGCGACGGCAACTGGGCCGGATGCGACGTGAACAGAGTCGGGGGCGGTTCCAGTCGAAAGCCGAGCGAAACCTCGCCCACGGGCTCAGTGAAGTCCGCCGAATCGTGAGCGCGCTCGAGCTGTCCGAGTCGATCCGCGACCAGGCGTGCCAGCTCTTCCGCAGCGCCCAAAACGAGGACCTCTTGCGAGGCCGGTCAATCGAGGCGATGGCCGCCGCAAGCGTCTACGGCGCGTGTCGCTGTAACGGGCGGCCGCAAACCCTCGACGATGTCACCGAGTCGGCTCGTGTTGAGCAGTCGCGGGTGACGAACGCGTACAAAACGCTGAATACGGAACTTAGCCTGCCGGCCCAGCCCGTGACGCCGAGTACGTTCGTTCCGCGGTTGGCGTCGGAGCTCGACGTCTCCGATCAGATCCGTCAGCGGGCCCGGCAGTTGGCGGACGCATCCGAATCGACCGAGGCAACGACGGGGGTTCAGCCGTCCGGGTTCGCCGCAGCCTGTCTGTACAAGGCAGGCCACGAACGAGGCCAGTTGCTCACCCAGTCGGACGTGGCCGAAGTTGCGGACGTCTCACCAGTCACCGTGCGGACCCACCGCGACACGCTGGACGAACTCGCTGTGTAACGTCCCCACTGTTGATTCTCGGTTGTCTGTAGAGGGTGTCATAGAACGCTTCTAACAGAGTGATTTCATCTATCTCTACAGTGAACACGCCGGTAAGTAGGTCTGCGAACGACTAGCCCTAGCTACATTCAGCGAAAGAACCGTTAGAACTCTGGAAGTGAACCAAGGTTGTCCTCCTTTACTCTGTTGCCGTCCGTTCGAATAAATTTCTCCCCATCAATAGGTATCACCTCCACACTATCCCCACAAGTGTATCCTCCGTCTCCATCTGGGGGCACAGTATAATAGTCGTCTCCAGACTCAATTGAATCTACCACAGACTGTCTAGATGTCTTCGAGGGCGTACTGAACTCAGTCTCCGAGTTGTCATACCTCCCTCGTTTGACATCAGTAATTCGACTGTGGTCACTATCGTATGAAACCTTGGTAATCACATAGTCCGGATTGGGCATATATTCTCTTATATTCCCATTCCGTCATAAAACCTAGTGAGGATGAAGATATCTAGTTACAATCTCTTCTCGATATGATCTGAGCCTTTCCATAACCTATCCTCCGGATAGTGGACTCGCTGTACTTATCGATCGTCGGAGAGTCGCGAAGAACGTATGCGAATCGTTCTACGACACCCTCTGTCTGTAGGCTAATTGATGTGAGAGCTATTGTTTAAACCTGAAAACGAAGCATGCTACGGCTAGACCACTCTATGACCGACCAGTACACCGACTACGAAGCTCTTCGGCCACTCGGCGAAGCCACCCACGTTCCCGACGATCAACTCGCCAGTGGTAGCGACCCCCGGCGGCAGCGATCTAGTGACGTCGACGCGAGCTATCCAGATGACCCGATAGCGGCTGTCCCCGAGTGCGAGTCCTGTGGAGCATCGATTCCCACGGGGCAGTCGAAATGTCGGTTCTGCCTGACGAATCATCTCGGTGCCGACGTCACCAGGACGGACGAGTCAATGAAGACGGCGCTTCTCGGCATCGTCCACCTTGTCGTCGAGTCGGCCACGTTCTACGGCGCCGTCGCGAAGGGCGGAGCCGCCGCGAACCTCCTCACCTCGAACAACGCGGAGCTGGCCGTCGACGAATACACCCTGGTCTACGATCTCGACGAGCCACCTGCGCGCCAACTGGCCGACCGATGGCCCTCGCTCCCCGCTGCGGTACAGCGTGACTCAGCCGAGGGTGAGCAGCTGCTCGCAGCCGCCCGCGACCGAACAGGATGGCACGGGCAGGAAGCGGTCGAGCACCAGCAGCAAGCACCGACACGGCTCTACGACCAGCGAGGGAACGGCATCCGTGACGAGGCGAGCCTCAGAGAAATCGTCGACGACGCCAACGACGAGATTTGGCTGGTCCCAGCGATCGCCCTCACCGCGACAACAGCCAAGCGTGACTCGGACAGCCGACCGTCGTCGATTCCGACGACGGCCCGTCTCGACTGTCAGGACTGTGGGAGAGCGACCGATCATCAGTTCGAGACCCACGAATCGATCCCTGACGAGACGTGGACGGGACAGCCGATCTGGGAGTGCCAGGTGTGTGGAACGGCTCGCTACGGCCCCGCCCCCGAGTAGCGCAGCAACCAGACGAGTTAACCAACACAGACCGGGCGTCTTCGAGGTTTGTTGGTTAACGGATTGACCGCCGTCGAGACCGGCGAGAGTGGCAGCGTGGCGTCTATCTGCGCCGACGAGCGGTGAGGCGCTTCCGATGGAGCAAGAGTTCAAACAGGGCTACCGGATGCATTGCGTGCTCAGCAACCTCAATCGATTGGATATCGACCGGCTGGACGATACAGATCAGGAACGAGTCGAGACAGCGAGAGCCCTCCTGGAGGAGGTGAGTCTCCTCACTCGACCAGACGACGGTGACGGGGCAGACGCCCGAGCAGACTCCTAACCGACGTCTCCGTCCCCGGTCACAGGGGGTACTCCTGAACGTGTTTTTTCGCCCCCGAAAGGGGGTGCGGGGGCTACCCCGTGAGGTCCAGACATGGCGACACTACAAGCGGCGACAACGTCGACCGGCGCGATCGTATCGGATCCGCAGGCAGTTCGTGAGCTCTGCGAGACCTACTGCTTCGGGACGCTCAACTGGGAGGTCACCGAAGAGGGCGATCTCACCATCTGGGGACACGACGACTTCGAGATGTACGAGGCCAGGGAGAACGGTCTCCCGGACTACGAGGGCGGAATCGTGACCTACGAGTTCCTACAGGCACTAGCCGACTACCTCGAAGCTGACGAGGAACTCGATATTCAGACGGCTGGGTTCACGAAGTGCCGGTTCCCGGTCCTGGCGAAACGGTACGTCGTTCGCGACGGTGAGGTCCTTCACGCGGACCTCAGTTCCTTCGAGCCGATCACCGAGTAGCTGCTGGCCAGCCTCCGCCTATGTCCAGGAGGGTTTATCGGGGGACGAAGGGCTGAGCCCCCTCGCGGGGGCCGGTCGTAAAACCATGTCCGAACAAACTACCGACGACCCGTTCGAAGACTGTGAGCTAACCCCCGAGGCGATCCTCGGGACCCAAACCTACGAAGACGTCCTGTTCACCGACGACACAGAGACACCCGTGAACGTCCTGACCGGTGAGACACCCGAGCATTCGCAAGCCACCGTCGACGAAGCCCGAGCATTCGCATCGAGTATCGACACCGATACGCCCCAGATCGCCCTGCCGGCATCGGTCGAAACACAGATCGAGACAGCGAGCAAACCGTACACGGCAGCGGCGTTCTTCCACTTCAAGGCGACGGGGTCACTCCAACGCCACCGCGCCTATCACGCCGCCGACGAGTCCGATGCGTTCGTGGTTTCGTTCGAGGCGGACTACGCAACCGGCGATCTGACGATCACCGTCGAGGAGGTGAGTGAATCGGAGCGAGACGACGGTTAGCGAGCGCTGCTTCCGGCGGCGTTTATCGAGCGCCGGCGATGGGTGCCGGCGCACCCAGGAGTGAGACAGCGTGCCGTCAGGGAGCGTCGGCAGCCCGAGGTGAGACCCAATGCACATGGTCATTTACACGCTCGTAGAGGCATCGACAGAAGACGACGCACTTTCCACCGGAAAGACGGTGTTCGATCGACTCGTCGGCGCCGTGCCACACGCCGGCGCTGTGTACGACTACTACATCTGCTTCGACAACGATGAAACGTCAGTTGCTGGGACGGCTCGGTGGGGCGATTTGCCTGTTGCCGCACCTGTGAATTCCGACGAGGGTGAGGAGCTACTCGAACGTGGTTGGGAGGCGACCGAGGAGGAGTTCCAGCGGAATCTCGACCGCGTGAAGGAGGCGCTCGACGAACTCAGCGACGAAGAGATCATGCGTGACGAGGATCTCGCCCGACACGCCTTCCACCAGGTCGGCGCGTACGACGGCCCCTCGGTCTTCCTGTACGATGAACACGGGAGCGGCATTCGGCATCGCGGCCAGCTAGACCGAATCCTCGACGAGAGTGACGACCTCTGGATCGTGCCCGCAGACGTCCACTTCTAACAACAACCCCCGATTCACAACAGGTAGTGCAAGAACCACCCACCCACACTCAAACTCAAGTACCCGAATACTGGGACAGAAGCACGAACGGTTCTACACCGCACCACCGACAGAGTTTTTAGGTTTCCGCGAAAATTGAAATGTATGGCAGAATCCGCTGTCTCACATTCACATCCCCTTGATACGATGCTGGCCGTCTCCGACGTGATTCGGAACGACCGGCTTGCCCAGCTCTATAGCCGTGTCCTCGAACACGACTCTCCAACTGTCGAGGAACTGGCCGAGGGCATCGAGAGCTCGACGACAACCGTCTACGAGGATGTCAAGCATCTCGTGGAGATCGGCCTTCTGGAGCGTGTCACGGAGACGCAGCCCCACCGCTATCGAGCGAGCCGCGTCGATATGACGATCCAGGCCGGCGGGGAGACCTTCCAGATCACTCCGACACTTCTGGTCGCACTCGCCGAACGCCAGTCGAACGAGAATATCAGCCTCTACATCGACCGCCACGGTGTCAGCGGACTCGCAACGGCGATCAAATACGCTCGAGCGTATACGCAGTCGGAAATGAACGCCCGGATCATGGCCCGTGAACAGGAGATCCCTGTTCTCGAAGCGGAAACCATCCTCCAAGAACTCCAGGAAATCATTCTGGAGGCTGAGCCTGATATCTCGACGAGCCTCGATATCGAGGAGCTTGACGCCGCGGTAGATGAACGAATGGGCGAATAGTATCCGTGTCAGCGCAACTCTTTCCATCTGTCGAGAGTCATATCATCGACGCGAACCTCTTCATCCGGTTCGAGCGCCACGACACCGTCGACCTGCTTGAGCGGGCTGTCACCGACCAGAATGTCGTCCTCCTCCTGCCCACACGAGTATACGACGAACTCACGCCCGAATCCTATCCCCACGGGACTCCTCCAATAGAGGATGCAATCGAAGCTGGCTGGGTTCAGCTTCTTGAAGAGGTTGACTATTCCAATCCGGTCGTTTCAGCGACGATGGATATGGTTCGCCAGTATATTGCTGCCGCCACCGACCGTCCCGAGCACACGATCGAGCAAGCAGATGCGGAAGTTGGTGGGGCGGCAGCAACACTCCTCGAACAGGGAGGGACAGACTCGATCGCCATCTACACGAATGACTTACCGGCGTTCCGCGGGATTGAACGAGCCCTCTCACAGCACGGCTACGAAGACCCGGTTCAGCTCGTCAAGGCTTTCGACTTTGTCAAGTCTGTCGAAAATCGGTACCAGTTCTCTGGGTGATCGCTTCCCCTATACTTCGCAATTGAACTGCGATAAATCACTCTGTAGCGGTTTTGCAAAAGCGGCCTCGGGACGCTAAGCATCAAGAAAATCCGTAGTTTGGTTTTCCATCCGTGTCGACATATGATTCCTCATCGCATCAAGATTCGCTAGAGCTGGCTCAAAGAACACGACATATCGTCGGCCCATCTATACGAACAGCAAGCAAACAGGAGTATAAAACCGAGTGTTAGAATTCGGCCTTGAATTCGTCTTCGTCAGGCAGCATCTCAAGTGCCTCCTCAGCTGAAACAGCTTCAGGAGACTCCTTACCGTCTTCGTCTCCGGCCGTGGGAGCGGACATACAAAGCCGCACACAGTGTAGTCTGATAAACTTTTACCGGCAGTACAGCACTAAGCAACATCCCTGACGACGAAATTCCTGAAAAGTGCGTACACTCACCCAGACCAACGCTCAGTACAACACAGTCGTGATAGTCAGCAACTGAGAGGTGGATCTATTTTCAGCGTCACTGCGGTGAAGTCTATTTTGGGCCGGGAGGGGTGGCCCGTCTCAATCGGGCCAGATTCAGATGAGTCTGGAAATCATCGATCGCCACAGCGACGCATTGTTCGAGTATCTCTGGTGTCCCGTCTGTGGGCACGAGGTGTTCAGCCACATCCCATTCGAGGGGGTGTTCTGCAAGAACTGTAACACGCAGGTCGAACTCCAGGAGTCCCGAGAGACACGCGGCTACGAGGAGGGCGTCCTCGCCTGCTTCGACACCCACTCAACGTGGAACCTCCACGTCGACGAGAAATTGCGTCGCGACCTGCCCGACGGGTCGGCACGAGTGAAGATTCTCGGCGCACCGGGCGCCTACGAGGTCGACTGGTGGAGTCCAGAACCGGGTGAGGACTGGAAACCTGTTGAGCGGGGCGAGTTCGACGACGTCGACGAACCGGCAGAGATTTCCCACCTCGCGTAGGGGGAACGCAGTCACCGTGGCTGTTTGTCGCCCCCCTGAGGGGTGCGGGGGTGCTCGACCGAGCATCGCCCGAAACAGACCGATGAGTCGAACCAACGACACACACTTGATCGAACAGATACGCCCACCGAGCGACCGCGATGTCGTCTACGTCGGGTATCGACGTCGAGGAGACGCCGTTGTGGAGAAATGCCCCGGCCAGGAACGGCTCACGCCAGAATGGAGTCTCGAGCTGGTGAATCACAGTCCCTCGGGCTTCGAATGGGGATACGGCGGCAGCGGCCCAGCACAGCTCGCGCTCGCGCTTCTGCTCGACTACACGGGTGACGAAGCGGTCGCCCTCGACCACTACCAGGTATTCAAAACCGAGATCGTGAGCCAGTTGGACTGCGCTGGCTCTGATGGACGCTGGCGACTCACCGCCAGCGAGATCGACGCAGTCCTTCACGAAACGCCTGACGAGCCGGTCGCACCGACCATCTAAGCACTAATCACGGAGAGTAATCCATGTCAGAACACACCCCACCATCTCGTACGGATGTCGAATCGACTGAATCCAGTGAACAATCGACACGAACGGAGTACGTCGAACGCAGTGACATCGGCATCTCCCTCACCGTGAAGCTCACTCGCGGCACGGGGACCCGCGACCAGGACAAGATTACGGGAAAGGTCAAGGCAAAAACGCTCGAAGACGCCCGCGAGGATATGGAAACCCTCAGAGAGTACATCCACGATCTCGCAGAGGACGCCCGCCAGATCCAGCCAGCAGACCCACACAAAGAGTAACCCTTTTGTCTGTTGCACAAATTTGTGTAATCATAGAATGTACGAAGTGTGCGGTGAGAAGGAGTTCAAGGTCATCCTCGCGCTCGACTCGGGGGATTCCATCTCGGGCGTCGCGCGGAAGATCGACGAGAACCGGGAAACGATTCGACGCGTCGTGAACCGCCTCGAGGAGGCCGGCTACGTCGCGTACGATGATGGCCTCCAACTCCTCGATCAGACAATTCGGGATGTCGGGCTCGAGTTCCTGGCCGCAGCAGCGGCTACCTCACCGCCGTCAATCCCGGAGGCGTACGTCCTTCCGCAGTTCGCCGGCATGGACTACGCATTCACCGCTATCGATGCAGTCTATGTCTGGACTCGCGGTGGCTATCAGGTCGCTCGCGAGCCGGATGACTATCCGCTGTTCATCGCCGTCCACGAGTCCGACCTCGACGCCTGGATGGCGTTCTTCGACCGATTCGGAATTCCGACCGCGGAGGAACGCCAACCTGCCGACGGATTCGACGGTGCCATCCAGATCGTCCTCGAGCCACGTGCAGAGATCGAGGCCGAGATGGTCGACGGACGACCCGTCATCCCGCTCCAAGAAACCGTGGCGTTCGCAAACGAATACTACGCAACCTTCGAGTCCGCACTCGACATGCTCGGCCGGATGTACGACGACGTCGATACAGATGCGAACTATCGCATGGAGCCTGCCTAAAATGAGCCAGGAAGACCGCAGCGAGGCGCTCATCCAAGTACTCGAAGAACTGGAACAGTCCGACATCGGATTCGTCCTCGTTGGTGGGTACGCGATCAGTCAGTTCGAACCGCGATTCTCAACCGACCTGGATCTCGTCATCGCCCCGGATGACTACGACGACATCGTGGCATTCCTCGAAGCACGCGGCTTCGAACGGACAGCCGAGCTCGAAGTTCCACCGGAAGAGACGATCTATAATCGGGAGATCGACGTCTTTGAACGGACCGACGGACTCCCCCACCCGGTCGGCGTCGACATTCTCGTGAACGGGCTTGGCTGTCGGCAAACCGAGGCGGAATGGTCGTTCGACTATCTATGTGACCACAGTACTGAAACGACGATTTCGGGCGGGACCCGGTCGACGACCGCACGAGCAGCTGACGGAGAAATCCTCGTCGCCGCGAAACTCCATAGCGGCCGAAAGACGGATCTCGCTGATGTCCTCGCCGCTATCCCAGCGATCGACCTCGATGACGTCGAGTCGCATCTCCACCGCGGCGATGCTGATGCCCTCCGGTCGCAGCTCAGTGAGGCCCAAGCCTTCATCGAAGAAGGTGGGCTGGATCACCGATTCAAGAGCATGTTCGGCCAATCGTCGGCATCAGACGACGACATCGAGACGCTCCTCGAATTCCTCAAACGACAACAAACGTGAGACAGCCCCACAGGAAGTCCAGCATCGACGGCATCTGTGCGTAGCTGTCGCTAAGAAAGAAAGCGACCAGAGCGAACCGACGCTGTTTGTCTTCGCCTCAACAAGAGCGGAGGCGATCACCAGTGAGCAATCCTGACGTTCAATCGACAGACGCAAGCGAGCTTTCACCAGAACAGCGTCTCGAAGCCCCGAATACGCGACTCATCAACGCCGGCATCGTGACGATTCACGACATGGAGACGTTGCGAGCCTGTGTCGCATACGAGAACGCGAATCAGCAGCGCGTCCAGATCCTCCGCCGGCTCGAAAATCGGGCCAGCGAAATCCGAGCAGAAGACGACTGACGCAACGCTCGGAGGTGTCTGTCGGAGCCTCGGTGGGTGGAGGCTCGAAAGAGATGAGCGATCGACCTGAGATCGAAATTCAACGACAGACCGCGTTCGGTGACGATGGCCAACTCGAAGTGACTGAGACAAGCGTCGAAACCTCACTCGAGGATTTCGGTGCCGACGTAGATCATCGCGACCGAGATTCACAGCTCGATCAACCGGAAGCGAGCGAGTTCGGCGTCGACGACCGACCCGAAGTCGAGGACTCGGACAAGGGCGATCAGGCCAGTCTCTTCGCGGATACGGCCGAGGATCAGCAGACGCTCGCCGGCGACGACGCAGCTGATCGCTGTCTCTTTGAGGAGTAATCATGACACGACTCACCAAGTGGACAAGAGAGAGCCGTACACCGACCCTGGCGTACCGACATACAGAGACCAACGCTCGAGCAGTCCTGCACAGAGCGCCGGAGTCGTACGTCCACAAATGGCGGGCTGCAATCCTCGTCGAGGGCTATCCAGTGTGGTCGCGCGGCTTCGAGACGAAGGAAGGCTCATCACTTCGGGACGAACTCGAAAAGCGTTCCCAGCCGGAGCTCCGCTGTCCAGAGTGCCCGAACGACGAGGTCGTCGTCGGCCAGAAGAGTGCTGACGGGGCGAAGATTCAACGGTGGTTCGAGTGCCGGGAGTGTGGCTACGAGAGTCGTTCAGCAATCGTGTACGGTCCCGAACGCTAATTCTCGACCGATATGAGTACAAGACGACGAACCGCTGGGATGATCTGTACTGATCGGAGCATTCAACTCCCGGTGTAAGGAATTCTTACACAGGAGTTCCAATGGGTACTGGTGATCCTGACGTCGCGACGGTTACCGCAAAGGGACAGATCACGATCCCGAGTCGGCTTCGCGAACAGTTCGGCCTCGAACAAGGCACGAAGTTGATGGTTGTCCCAACGGACTACGGGATCGTGCTGAAGAAACTCGAACTCCCCTCTGTCGAGGAGTTCCAGCAGCGGGTCGAGGAGCGCGCTGAGACGGTCGACCTCTCCATAGAGGAGGTCACCCAGTTGGTGCAGGATGCACGGAGCGACGACAGATGAATCCGGGCGTCCCACCCCCGGAGCCCGACTGTTATTAGTCTCTACCCACTATTAGCACAGAGAGGATCTGAAGAACAATGGCTGGAACAGGCTTCACATCGGACTCCGACAGCGCGATGCCGCAGATCGTGAAAACCGACGGCGTCCTTGGTGGCGACCCCCGTATTGAGGACCGCCGCATTGGGGTCTATCAGGTCTATCAGCGGTACGTGGAGGGCGACGAAACGCCCGAAGCAATCGCGACCAGCTACGACATCTCGGTGGCCGAGGTCCACGCCGCCCTCGCCTACGCCTTCAGTAATCCCGAGGAGATGCGAGAGATTGAGGCTCGAAATCAGGCAGTCTCCGAAGAGACGGCGGCGACCCGTATCACCCCCGAGAATAGCGTCTGACCTTATCGATGGAGCTGCTCGCTAACAAGAACGACAGTTAGATGCTCGCCGGAGGGGCATCGGTTGAACGAATTCGGACGGTGCACGATCAGAAGAACGGAGATTTATACTCTCTGAACGGGTACGGAGGCATACGATGACCTTCGAGCGCCCCGTTCGTTCCTGAAAACAGCGCCGATACTACACCTTGAGCACGCTGTCGGGGCTGTGGATGGAACATCTTCTCGACGAAGGTACCACCGCACAGGTACACCTCCACCACACCCCGAAATATATGACACAACCACTGGCCCGGAAAGAGTTCAGAGACCAGTGCCGAGACCGCGACGCAGGCACTTGCGTCGTTCCCTGGTGCACTAACACCGCCGACGATGTCCATCACATCATCGAACGCGCCGAATGGAGCGACGGCGGGTATTACAAGCGCAACGGCGCGAGCGTCTGCAACGCCCACCACCAGCTAGCCGAGGCGGACTACATCCCGCCGCAGGCCTTCTGGCGGTGGCTCGATTTACAGCCGCTCACACCGGACGACATGTCCGAGCACGTCACCAAATGGGGCGACGAACTCCAGGTCCCGTCAGAGAAAGAACTGACACGCGATCTCATCAAATACCCCTCAACCGGACACCTACCCGATTCACCCGACCACGAGCACCGACGAAACGACTACTCCCACCAAGAACTCCAACAGTTCGTGTGCGACATGGAGTCGGACCTCCCAGTCGTCGTGACCGTGAAAATGGACGGGAGCAACGCGATGATCACTCGCCCACCGGAGATCATACCGGATCCGAGCCGGCACCGCCCAGCGCACGGTGTCGCCGCTCGCAACGGGAAACACGCGACCCACGACTCGTTCGACCTGCTGAAAAAACGGAACCGAGAACAATACGGCGTCAAGATCCCACCCCACATCCAGATCTGCGGAGAATGGCTCTTCGCGCGGCACTCCATCCACTACGGCGATCCAGAAGACTGTGACGACCCAGAGTGCGATGACCACGCTGATCCGGTCCGGAACTACTTCCAAGTGTTCGGCGTGTACGACAACCGCTTCGACATCTGGTTGTCGTGGCCGGAAATCGAAGAGTGGGCCGCGAAAATCGGGGCTGAGACCGTGCCGGTGATAGACAAACGCGTGTTCGAATATCCAGACCAGGTCTACGAGATCTACCCAGAGGCAGACCGCCTCATTCAGAACGGACACGAAGGGATCGTGATTCGGTCGGCCCTGCCGTTCCATTACGGCCAGTTCGAATCTCGATTGGGGAAGTACGTTCGTGAGAACCACGTCACCACCGACGAACACTGGAGTCAGCAAGCCATCGTGCAGAACTTCGAACAGTAAGAGCGTGTCAGCTGAAGAGGCAGTCTCCGTTGTGCAGCTACTGATGGGGGAGCTGCACACGCTCGTCGGCGCACTAGCTGCCAGTCAGCGTCTCTCCGAGGCCGATAATTGACTACCGGGTAGAGAGGGGAATGTTATAGTCTGAACTATAATAGTCTGAGTTCTAACTTTGGAGCAATGCTGAGGAGCTACTAGCCGGTGGTGGTTTTTCGACCCCCCGAGAGGGGTGCGGGGCATTCGAAGACCCACGTTCAACCGATGGAGACGAACTCGACTACCGACCCACGAGCGGAGGTACAGGATGCGAGTAAGCGATACCAGACGAACACAGACCACGTCGAGTACGTCGGGATGCGCGTCGACGGAACGCCAGTGGTGCTAAACCTCACTGCACACGAACGCCTCGCCCCGGATCGAAGTCTCGACCTCGTGCGACATAGCCCAGCGGGATTCGACTGGGGCTACGTGGGGAGCGGCCCGGCGCAGCTCGCCTGTGCGCTCCTCCTCGATTACACCGACAACGAAACCGTCGCTCAGCAACACTACATCCAGTTCCGGAATGAGGTGATCAGTCAATTGGTGTGTGATGGCCCGGCTGACTGCTGGCACCTCACCGGAGACGATATCGAAACGGCACTCGCTGAGTGTGAGGATCACCACACACTCACGCCGGATGGTGGGAAGCCGTCGCCGTCGCTGCCCGCGAACTGGAGTGCCGTGAGTCGGGCAGATCGGGCGGTCTTCCAGCGGCGGGACATCGACCACTACGTCGTCCTCGGCGACGGGAGCCAGGAGTGGTTGATCATCCTCTGCGCGCAGGGCGACCGAGCGTATCCCGCCCCGCTCGATCATCGGACCCTCCCCGTCGAGAACGACCCTGCTCCCGCCGTCCAGGAACTCGTCGCTGAGAGCAACGACCTCGTCGAACCCCAGGAGGAGGACGTCTGATGGAGAACGTCCGACTCTCACGAACCACGCACCAGCTCATCAAACGCGCTGTCGAGGCGCTGGAGCGGATCGGCCGGGAACTCGAGCGATACAACGACCGGCACGAGCGAACAGCGGAAGAAGCCACAGATGAGACGAATCCAGACGAGTCATGACCGGCGATGCGACGCTCGACGAGTTCGAGATCGAGACATCGTCCGGTGAGTCCAGCTCGCTCACGCTGGAAGAGCGACTCCTCACCCCGATCTCCCAGTCCATCGGTCTGCGGGTGATTCCCGGTCGCGGCGATCCGCTCTATCTCCAAAATCGGGGAAGAGAGCGGTATCTCTTCCGCGACGACCACGATCGGTGGTTCATCCTCCAACCCTCGGCGAAAGACTCGGAAGATGAGTTCGTCCGCTGGGTGTATCTCCCAGCAGACCGGCCCGAACGGCTAGCGCAGTCGGCGCTTCGTCGACGGACGGTGATCGGATACGACTACGTCCGGCGGTCGGTTGCACCCGACCCAATCAGATCAACGGTGACGGCGATGTTCGTCACGGAACGCTGGCCCGAGACGACCTACGAGTGTGGGTCGTGCGAGGCGCTGTTCGAATCGGCACGAGACCATGCTCTCCACTGCTGGGACGCCCATCCCTGGGTACCGAATCCTGAGCAGGTGCGCCGGCGACGTCACCCCGAGGAATGAGATCAGGAGGTGAAGCCGGATATCGAGGCCGTTCAGACGATTAACCAACAGCGCTGGATTCTTGGGTGAAATGTTGGTTAAGAGGTAGTTGTTTTTGCGCCCGTGAGAGGGGCGCAGGGCGCGTGATGAGAGCGCCGTCGCGAGAGACGAATCCGATTTCGAGGTGACTGCAATGAAAGACCCAGAATCCAGAACCGTGTTCGCTGGCGTCGACGGACGAACCGACACAGAACTACCCGACTGGTACCGCCGGAAGAAAACGGTCGACGAAGCGAGGTCCTTCGCCGAGGCGGTCCGTGATCTCCCGCAGGCCGTCGAGACGACCGTGGCCTACCAGAACCCCTACTCCGACGAGTGGGTCGAAACGGAGCGCTTCAACGCCATAGTCGAGCCGACGAGAGCGCGCGACCACGCGACAGACGATGAGCCCGACGCAGACCCACTATTTCACGTTCCGACGGACAGTTACGCGATCATCAACCCTGTCGACGTGTACAGGCCCTTGGAAGAGGTCCTTCGTGAGGAGACCATCGACGGGACGCCGCTCGGGGACGTGATGTTCGGCGAGGTTCGACGCTACCGGGGCGGCGGCGAAGTCCATATGGATGTGATGTTCGACGGCCTCGAGGTGCGCCTTCCCGGCCGGGCGGACCCGATCACGATGGGTGTGACCTCCGGGTATGACTTCTTCGGTGAACACGCCGTCTACGTCGAGGGATTCGCTCAGGATGGCTACTGCTCGAATTCGATGCGATCGCTCACCGACAAAGATGTCATCAAACACGTCGGGGACGTTCGAAACTTCCGGGCCTGGTGGGAGGAGATCCTCGCACAGGTCGAACTCGTCGCCGATGACCTCTTCGAGTTCATCCGGGATGCCCAGGACATCGACCTCGATTTCGCCGAGCTTCCGTTCACCGTCACGGAATTCTACAGTCTGCTTGGGTTTCCGGACTATCTCGCAGAGCGTGCCGCTGAGGATGCCGAGGCGAACGCGGCGTCGCCATTCGAGATCGATATGTGGACACTGCATTCCGGCGCGACGTACGCGCTCACTCATTTCTTCCAGGGGAAAGAGGGAGCGTCCCTCGACCAGTACGTCCGCGTCGCGAACGACATTCTGTTCAATCCCGAGGGCACCGTCGACCGGGCCGAACAGGGGTACGAACAGCAGCTGGACGCTGAGGACAGTGATGGGTCCCAGTCCTCGCTCGCCGGCGAGCGAGCGCTGGCGAGTATCGAACGTGTGGGTGACGACCTGCAGGCGAACGTCGAGCAATTTGAGGAGCGTGAAGACGCGCTTCGTGAACGATTCCAGCAGGTGACGAACTAGCGTACTCACGCGTGTTCGCGTTTTTACGATGACAGACGAAAACGCCGACCAGCAGTGTCCAGTCTGTGCCCAGCGGATTACGAGCGTGACGGTCGTCGGCCCGAGTGAGGCTGTGGTCGCCCCGTGCGGTCATCGGGTGCATCCGCACCAACTCGAGTGAGTATCGGGGTCGCCACAGAATGGTGACGCGAGTATACGCCTTTTTCGAGTAGCTGAGAGCGGGGTCAGGGCCCAGAGGAGGACCAAATTAACCAACAGTTCTGGGTCTTCGGGACAGCTGTTGGTTAACGGTTGAGCACGGCTCTGTCTTTCGTCCCTCCGAGAGGGTGGAGGGCAGCCGGATTCGCCCTCACAGAGCCACATTCATGTCGCTTGAAATCAGCCCCAGCAGCGGCACGAAACGTGAAATCGCCGCCGCCAGACAAGCCACTAGCGTGGCGTTCCTTCATCGAACGCCGTTCGCCCTAGATGCGTATCAGCTCGGATTTCTGCCCGGGTTCCGAGAGGACTGTGGCTACCAGCAGACCCAGTATCAGGATCTGAACATCCCCGTCGGGATGCTCGACAACGACTTTCGGAATCCCGACCTCGAGCGGTACGTCGCACGCTTTTTCGAGTACGAACCACGGGTCGGCGTGATTGGGGACGTGTACGAACCCAACGCCGTCGACGAGTACGTGGCCGCAGCGCGCAAGATTCAAGCGAGCTATCCTGATGCAGAACTCGTCATCGTCCCGAAGTGCCGCGAGGTGATCAACATGATTCCAGACGACCTCGTGCTCGGCTACTCGCGAGGCTACGCCGATCGATTGGCCCACGAGTTCTCCGAGCCGACCGACTGGCGTGGGCGCCGCGTTCACATCCTCGGCGGAAGCCCACCGAAACAACTCGACGTCATCAAGCAGCTGACCCGACCGACGCTCACAGACGACCCACCGGCCGACATCGTCGGCCTCGACTGGAACGGACTCCATCGCGGCGCACAGTTCGGGGAGTTCTGGACAGCTGAGGGATGGGACGACAGCGGTCGCGACGCCGACCACGTCACCGTTCGCAAGACGGTCCGCCACAGTCTCGCCCGGGTCAAGGAATTCTGGCAGTCCCGCGGCGTCTGGCCCGAGTCGACACCACAGGACAACAACGTCGAGGTCGAGTATGAGGTCCCAGCACCGAGCGATCTCGATGGTGCCGCTTGTACCGAATGCGGAGCGAACGTCTGGACGACTCGCCGCGGTCCCTTCGTCGCCGAATACGACACCGGCGCCGTCTGTGGCTACTGCAGTTACGACTGCTACTTCACCCATCGCCATCGAAACAACCTCGAGGAAATCGACGGCGAGCAGAGCGTCTACATCCCGCCGGCGTAACGCAGCGTGCTGTTTTTCGTGCCCCCGGAGAGGGCGGGGGCTCGATCCAGAGAGTCCTCCGAGAAGGTGATTATCGTGAGTCAACAACAGCGTTCGAACGACGTCTCAATCGACGACATCCCAGTCGACGTAACGAATACCCAATCAGGCGAGGTCGATCCCGCTGAGGTACCCGAAGAGATCGAATCGATCACCCGGGGGCTCGCCGGTGAGCATCCACCGACAAACCCACTCGTCGTGCTGAAGGCAGCCCGCTGGTGGTACATCCATGGAAAGGGCGGGTCGGATCCCGCCTTCCGGTGGGCCATCGAGTGGGCGCGGCACCTCGCGACCGACACGCCCAGCGACGTTGAACGCTTCGACGACTTCCTCGAGTACCTCGTCACGGTCGGCTTCGCTGACGAGACCCACGACCTCCGGTAACCGCGAGAGCGGTTTTTTATGCGCCCCTGAGGGGTGCGGCGCGTCCTGAATTGCCGCAGTCGCGGTGAACTCGATTTGGTGACTACGATGGCTACAACCAGTGACTCGTCGGTGTCCTTCGAGGAGACCGACACGCGATCCGACGAGATGAACAGTACGATCGAACAGTGGATCGACGACCTCGTCGCCGGCGTCGACGACGCGCAGGCCAGCGAGGAGTTCCAGGAGTGGCTCGATGTCCAGAGTCGGTTCCACGACTACTCGCATCGAAACACACTCCTCATCAAACTCCAGTGTCCCGAGGCGACGAAGGTCGCGGGCTACAACACCTGGCGAAATGAATTCGACCGGCACGTCCAAGAGGGCGAACAGGCGATCTGGATCTGGGCACCGATCATCGCCAAGCAGTGTCCGGAGTGCGAGAACTCGCCGAGCTACCACGAGCAGAACGACTGTGACTACGACGAGACACCGTCCGAGGAGTGGTCCAAAGGACTGGTTGGCTTCAAGCCCACAGCGGTGTTCGACGTCTCCCAGACCGAGGGCGAGCCGCTTCCCGAGCTCGAAACCGAGGCTACTGGGGACGGCGAGGGGTTGGTGCCCGCACTCACGGCTGCCGCTGATGACCTTGGCGTGACGGTGCAGATCGTCGACGGTGCCGAATGGGAGCATGGCGACGCGAAGGGTATCTGTAAACATCGGAGTACAGACAACGACCGCCCTGTCGTCGAGGCGAAAGCCCGTGAGAATCAGGCCGACCTCGCGGTGACACTCGTTCACGAGTACGCGCACGCGCTGCTTCATGACGATGTCGACGACGCGACTGAGCGCGCGAAACGGGAGGTGGAAGCCGAAGCTGTGGGGTACATCGTCGGGCGGTATTTCGGCCTCGATACGAGCGGCTCAGCGTTCTACCTTGCCGCGTGGCAGGACGACGACTCGAAGGTCCTCCAGAAGCGTCTTGGTCGAATCAGTTCGTCCGCCCAGGAGATCATCGGAGTAGTTGCTGAGGACTGACCTAACAGTTCGGTTTTAACCAACAGTCGGAGATAATCACTGCTCTTCGTTGGTTAAGTCTATCTGCGCCCGCCGAGGGGCGGAGGCGCAGTCCTGTCTCCACGAATTATGAGTGACCCGTATCTGTCCGCTGTCCTCGACGAGGCGGAACGAGTTGCAGAACAGCACGACCAAATCGCTCGCTCGACGGATCATCCAGCACACGAGTACCTGCGGTACGCCGTTCTCCGGCTGCTCGAAGACGAGGCTGACGAGACGGCTGCGGACGTCCCCGAGATCGACGGCGTGACTGTTGGGTATGGAGAGGACGAAGCGATGTTCGACAGCTGGGGTGACGACGTCGAGTGGTGGGAGACGGTGCCGCCCCGAGACGAGTGTACCCGGTTCCGGATCTTCTACCCTGACGAGTACGAAATCGTCCCACGGGTGATCGTCGACGTGATGGCTGCCCTCGGCGCGTGGCGTGTGTGGAGTGGAAACGCCGCAGCCTGTGGCTCCTACGACCATCGCGAGCGTCGCGAAGTCCATTACCTCTGGCCGGAAAATCATCCGGTCGAGGAACGTCTCCACGAGCGGCTCGCTGGCCCTGCGGAAGCCGTCGCTCCGGACGGTGGCCGAACTGGCGACGTTCGCGACCGACTGGTCGTCGACGAGAACGCACAGTCACAGGATGCCCTTGAGCCACGGACGAAGCGTGCCGTCGACGAAGCGATGGACGTCTCACTCCTCTCGAAAGGTGGCCGTTACGAGGTCCAGTCCGCGTCCGGGAACCGGTACGAAGTCGACGTCGTTGACGAGTCGTGTACGTGCCCCGACTGGCAGCAGCGAGCGCCCGAGGGTGGCTGCAAGCACCTCCGCCGTGTGGATCACGAAATCAAACAGGGACGAGTCCCCCGTCCGGATGGTCGACTCCCGTCCGGGTCGAATCAGACGTGATTAACCAACAGAACTATGGATTGATCGGTTCTGTTGGTTAACACTACGACAACCGATGCCCTACGAGCCACCGACCCCACCAGTGGGACTTCCAGCCGAATTAGTCGACACCCTCAATGAGTCACCGCCGGAACAGCTTCGGGATGTAGCCCGCTACGCTGAGGGACTAGCCGAACACAGAGAACGGGAGGCTCGTCTTGAGAAGGAATCGGGCGAGGACGATATCGAAGAACGCCCAGATAATCTTCCAGACGACGTCCCCACGAAGGCGACGACCACAATCAAGGAAATCAACGACAACCGGTACTACTACTGGCAATGGCGGGATGGCGATAAAGTGCGCTCAAAGTATAAAGAGCCGGTCAATCCAGACGATTAGGGAATCTAGTCTTCTTGCAACCACCCCCCTGATTCGGAATGAGCTTGTTCATCTTCCAGAAGATTCCACACCCCTGGTTCGGAATGAGCTTCAGTAGTAGGATTCCAAGTAGCGCGAATGCTTCGACTTGATTATACGCGGAACAGGCGCAATACCCCGGCGTTTACGCCGTGGATACGCGCCGTCACTCGGGTGAGAATCCACCTCCGACACCAATCTGAGTTTCAGAATACCAGCGTTTAACTGACAGACTACCCTCTCAATAAGTAGGATTCGGTCGGAACGGAGCGGATTCCGAACCGTCCTTCGGAGGCGGCCTGTTCGCCCACTAAACGAGGCAGTATCCGAAAGACCAGTCGGTGAACGCCACATTCCAGCAGAGTGTGGCCACGTGCCGACTGCTCGAAGCACTCCAACGGTACCCCCGACTCCGCTGACGCCTTCTGGCGTCCCCGTGGCAAAAACAACACCGGGACGCCGTACACGGTCGAGGATAGGGGTAACGGCCACTTGGCATGGCCAGGAGTCCACCACCTCGATACTGTGGGACTCCCCGTGCCCGAAAGATGTGGTAGTCCGCTGCTTGGACTGTGAACCTGAAACTCCCACCGCTCGGGATTCCTCCGCGTTTACGCGGAGGAGGATGTCAAACCTCGTAGGATCCGTTATGGAGTTCCGAAAGCCGTTCGTCGCTCTCGACTACTGCTTTCATCACTACGTCTTTGTCCTTAATGAGCTGATGTTCCAGATAGACACCCTGCTTGTGTCCACCCCCAATTTGGTGTGACTCAGAAATTCCCATTAGCGCAAGCGTACTAAGGATCTGGCTCACTCGATCATACGAGAGAGGATCAGCTCCGACGTCACCGCAGGTTGTCTCGTATTGGCTGTAGATATCAGAGGTACGGAAGCGGCGGTTGTCCGAGCCAGTCAAGCGACCGAGAGTGTAGAGGACAAGTTTAGACTGCGGTGAGGTACTCTCAATCGTCTCCTTGACTCGATTAATCTCTGCACGCTTGACTGCTTTATCGACGTGATCTGTACTAACGACCTCCGCGCCGTCATCATCTGCAATGTCACCCGCAATCCGCAGGACATCGACTGCTTTTCTTGCATCACCATGTTCATCTGCCGATCGGTCGGCAGTCTCAGTTAGGACGCCATCTTGTACGACACCGTCCTGGAACGCATCTCGTCGATACTCCAGAATCTGCTCGATTTGATCGCTTTGGTATGGTTCAAAGACGAAGTCAGTCGTCCGCATCGAACTCTGAACGCGTGCATTAAGTTTCTGTCCGAAGTCGATGTCGTTGCTGATAGCGATGATTCCGATATAGGCATCAGTATGTCCGGCTTCTCGAGCTCGAGAGAGTTCATGGAGGAGTCCCTCGGCGTCATCAACCATATCGATTTCATCAAGGATGACGATGAGCCCATCGTAGTACTCGTCGATGATGTCGTAGGCGTAATCGTAATATTCAGCGGATCCTAACCCAACGCGAGGAATTTCGATGCCCGAATCGGATTTGTCGCTTAGGGCGCGAGCGATTGTTCGCGCAACTCGAGTTTCGGTATTATTCTTCTTACACTCAACGTAGATGCTTGCAGCGGGGACGTTCCGGGCGGTGGCAGTATCAACGAGACGGTCAGATACGTGCCGGCTGACAAGTGATTTGCCAGTTCCAGTTTCGCCATAAATGACGACGTGATTCGGTTGGGATTCGTGTACGAGGTGACGGATTTCTCCAGCAACCGAGTTGATTTCCGCGTCTCGACCGACGATGCGGTCCGGACCGGGAACAGTTCCAATTGAGAGTAGATCGCGATCTGCCCAGATTTGATTTGAAGAACCGTCTTCGTCGCCCTCCCGGACGAACAATGGGTCATTTGCTGGATCGCTCGGCTCCTGTCGTTGGATTTCCTCCGTCGTAGAGGCATTTTCAGAGGCCGTGGTGTCCATCCTGGTTGTATCGAACTCATCCAGCTGTTGCTCCGTGGTCGGTGTGTCACCCCCTGCGTCTCGTCCCTCGTTGTCCGTCATAGATTCATACTCGAAAGGCACCTACTTAGTCGTTACCCCCCTGATTCGGAATGAGATTCGTGCGTTTTGAGTGCTGAGAATCGGATAATCGATGGATGGTCCGCCATATTTGGAGATACCCGGTTCAGAATGAGTTGTTGTTCGGATTCATAGCTTGCGGTAACCGCACCCCCCTGATTCGGAGTGAGCCGTTTACCGAACTGCTCGCCGATATTGATCTCGGCCCCGTCAGGATAGATGCGGATAGGAGTCTCGAGGGACACACCCCCCTGATTCGGAATGAGATCCCGTATAACTGACTGCATGGACGCGATCCTTTAGCAATCAACTAGGCAGTTCCTAACTACAATGGATTCCCTACCTCAAACCGCAAGATGGCGTAGACTTCTGAAGATCACTTGCCTAGTTACTACCCTAGATTTATTACCTAGCTACGCCAAAAGTTCTCCAAGTAGAATACGCCACTAGTTAGAAGTATTCGTGAATACGCCTAACACTGGAAGTATAGCTGTTCTATCCTTCGAACTAGGCCAATAAATTGTACGTCGAGGAAGTCTACTTAACGAATCCATCATCACAACCTTCCCTCCAAGTGGAAACACAGTTTCTAATCAGGTGGTATGATGGGTATAATCTCATTCCGAATGAGGGGGGTGTGTGGTCTTACTCATATCTTGTTGTGGCTGTATGGTCAGAACGAGGTGATCTTCGTCGTTCGTTTATCTGCCAACTGCTGCCGAATATCCGACCGATCCCTACCAGCGGCGAGATGATACTCTCGACAACTCGCACTAGTTCCGTCTCATAGTACAATGGATCATACTGTCCCGTCTCCTCGTGAGTAAGGGCGACACGTTCTCGCGACGAATTCTTATCGTCGACAACCACATACTCGATGTCTTGTCCGGGATGCCACCAAGGTCTTGGTCGCGAGCACGTTCCAAAATCAGACTCGTCCAGCGCTGCCTTCGTCGCTCTTATGTAGAACTGCGGAAAGACCCTGTAGTTACACTGAGCCGGCGCGAATTTGGCGATATGTCTTCTGCTCAGCCGGCGTTCGGCGGGATGTTTCGAGAGCTGATCGAGCTGGGCGTCGTTAACCAACACTCTGGATTTGACGAGGCAGTGTGTTGGTTAAGTATGTCGGCGACGACGAGTTCCTAGGCGACCACGTTGAAGATGGTTCCTCCCGAATTCCTCCGTATGTGTGGACGCAATTCACTCTTCGTCGATCAAGGCGACCTCGAGTCTCGCTTCGACGCCGAGGTCGTCACAGACGGAGGCTATACACCCCGATATAACATCGCGCCCGGCGATGACTTACACATCATCACGAACGAGGCCCCCGACCAGATTGACCGCTACCACTGGGGTCTGATCCCGTTCTGGGCGGACGAGCCCGAGGAGGGAATCATCAACGCACGCTCGGAGACGGCCGACGAGAAACGAGTCTTCGAGCAGGTGTGGGAATCCCGACCCTGCCTCGTCCTCTCGTCGGGGTTCTACGAGTGGAAAGCACTGAACGGCGGGACGAAACAGTCCTACCGGATTCACCGCGAGAACGATCCGGCGTTCGCGATGGCTGGCCTTTGGGATATCTGGGAGGGAGACGACGAGGCGATCTCGTGCGTGACAATCCTCACGACGGACCCGAACGACGTGATGAAACCCATCCACGACCGGATGCCGGTCGTCCTTCCGCAGGAGGCTGAGTCCGAATTGCTCTCCGCAGGCCCGGACACTCGCAAGGAACTGTGCCAGCCGTATCCGAAGGAGGATCTAGACGCCTACGAGATCTCGACCCGAGTCAACAACCCCGGCAACGACGACCCCCAGGTCATCGAGCCGCTGAACCACGAACAATCGGGCCTCGGCGAATTCAGTTCGGGGTAACCGGCGACGTGGATAGAGGGGGACTATCCTAGTGGTCGCAGCTGCACCGCGAGTGAGCATCGGCAAACTCGACGAGATACTGGTGGATTTCCTCTGCCAAGTCATGCAGCACCATCGCGAAGTCTCGGCCGGGTCGGTCGATATCGTAGTAGAACCGCGAACGATGTTCGGAACGGAAGGCTTCGATTCGACTAGCGATGTCCTCGTCAGAAAAGACGTTGCGCGCTGCAATGTCGTCAAACACTTCCTCGTGGGTTATGTAGTCTGCTGACTCTGCTGCCGTCATCTCGACAAGGTAGAACTGGAACGACCGCTCGATTGCGTTGAATGAGAGTTCGACGATGCTCACGTAATTGTTCGTTCCTTGCCGAAGCTGCCGGCACGTCCCCAACATGGCGCATGCCTTACCGAGTTGGATGTCAGCGTCATCGTCAGCCCGCTGCCAGGAGAGTGAGTCCTGTGCCGGACCGGTTTCGCCATCTTCTAACAACTGTTCGGCACGCTCAAGCGCGTCGACGACCTCATTCAGTCCCATTTTCGAACCCCTCCCGTTTTACTGCGTCAAGTGCTGGCGAGTCTCGGAGCGTCAGCCCTTCGGCGAGAATTTCACTGATCCGGTCGTGATTCCCGGCCGACCCTTTTGGTTCGACGATGATGTGTGCCTCGTACCGATCTCCGTCGAACTGTTCGTCGGCGATCTCCTGTTCAATGGTGTGGGCCTCGCGCTGGGCTTGCATTCGGTCTTCCTCGACAACGACGAACAGGTCGATGTCGCTCGTTCGGTCAGCGGTGCCTCGCGCGACGCTGCCGAAGAGGACCACGCCGACGTCGTCGCCAATTCGTTCTTCGAGACCGGTGAGGATCGCTCTGATCGGTGCGTGATACTCCGATTGTGGAATGGTCGTTACCGGATCGTCAGCCTTGACGAGCATCTCTGAATCCATCCGAACAGCATTCGCCCGGCCAGATCGATCGACGGTGATCACGCCAAGTGTCTCGAGCGTATCGACGGCGGCATTCACACTACTCAATCCTTTTCCCGTCACTCGGTGGAGTTCTCGATTCGTGAACCCTCGCTCTGGATTGTCGACGAGAAGATGCAGAATATCGGCGGTTGCCCCGTATCGGAAGGCGTCCGGATCACCGAGTGGGACGGGGAGCCGAACGTAGGAACCCTCCGTTGGCCCTTCACACTGAACCGTCTTACCGTTCATGAATGGCCTAATGGTTCAAAGCAACAAAAACCCTCGGTGACAATGATACACGGAGTTCTCGGAGCCTTCTCGACTTACTGTATCGGGGATGCAGCTGCCGCATCGACGAGCGAGTACTCTCGATCCCGACTCGTGCCTTCCGCCTCGAGGAGGTTGTACTGTGCCATCTTCGAGAGGTACGTTCGGACAGTCCGTTTCGTCCGGGGGTCATCGACCTCCTCGGTGTAGTGATCGTGAATTTCGCTCGGCCCGAGTGGGCCGTGCTTGCGAACGATATCGTAGACGACCCGCTGATGTGGGGTGAGAGAATCGAGGCTCTTCTGTTTAATTTGGGCGCGAGCATCCTCAGCGGCGTCTAGAAGGATGTCGCCGGTGATACGTTCGCAGTTCTCGCGGTTAGCCTTGCCGGCCGCTGTTCGGAGGATGCCGATCGCGAGGCGGGCATCGCCGGCGGCCGCATCCGCGGTCCGATAGAGCTGGTCGTCAGTGATGACGTCCTCGTCGAGCCCCCACTTCGTGCGGGCACTCAGGATGTCGTACAGCTGCTCGTCGTGGTACTTGTCCATCCGGACGTGCTCGCTGGAGCGCAGTCGGCTCACGAGGCGGTCGTCGACGCGGCTGAACAACTCCTCTTCCTTGTTCGCGATGCAGATGATCGCGAACTGAGGGAGGCTGTGGAGGTCGTAGATGAGGCTCGGGTCTTCGAGTTGGTCGACCTCGTCGAGAATGACGACTGTTCGAGGCCCGTCGTGCTGCTGGATCCGGTCGATGAGTTCGTCGTGGGGTGTCGACTGGCGGTGGATGTCGATGGTCGCACCGAGATCGTCGAGGATTTGATAGAGGGTTCGGAATCGAGTATAGTTGCGCCAGCAGTTGACGTAGGTGGCCTCGACGTCGAGGACTTCCTCGCGAAGACGTTCGGTGACGAACTGCGAGATGCACGTTTTCCCAGTCCCGCTGGGTCCGGTAACGATAGCCGTGTCGGCGGGCTCCCCGTTCGTGATTGGTTCGAGGACGCTGGAAAGGTGGTTGACTTCGGCGTCGCGATGCTCGACTTCCCGAGGAACGAACCCGGCCCGGAGGACGCGAGCATCGCGGATCATCTTTGCTTGATTGACTGGTTTTCCATCAAATTATAAAAGCGTAACCGGGCTGTTTCCGGAAACTGATTCTCACGTTTCCGTGATTGGCTTCCTCACGTTGTGTATTTCCCTTTTTCACTCTATAACAGAGAGCTGTTTCCGGACATTTCCGGAAATTCGGGGTTTCCAGAATCTGCGACATCTGCGATTCGATCAGAAGAGATGGCTACTTGACTCGTTCGCGTTTCGGGAAACGTCCTTGGAAACTCTGTATCATGGTGGTAGATTCAGCCACGGGAGCCCCTCGACATCGTATTGTTGAAACTCGGAAACGACCCGGATTCGCACTTTAGGACGACGCACGTAGTGCGATATTGCTATGCCACTATGATCGAGTTCGAGGAGCAGATCTCATCGATACTTGCTGCCGATACTAGCGACCTCTATGAGCGTGATCCGGAGACGTTTTTTGCAGCCCATATTGGCTTCTGCCCCCGTCAGCTGTACGTGAATAAGCTCGGACTCTCGAAATCCGAAACGTACTGGGGCAAGTATCGCGCGTCGCGCCTAATCCAAAACTACTTCGAGCAGCAACTCAGCGATCGTAATCCGACACTGGAGACCGAAGTAAGCTTGAACATAGACGAGGGTCCTGTCCGATTTCTCGGTCGGTGTACGCTGTATGATCCCACCGACGAAATTGTGTACGCGCTGAAAGTACGGAATGGCTGGTACAAATTCTCCCCACCTATTGACCGCCATCTCGACCAGCTCCATATCTATATGCAAGGATTGGGGGTTGAGCGTGGGAAACTCGTGTACGTTTCGAAGAACGATCTCAGTGACATTCGGGAGTGGCCACGTTCAGACGCTGACTCGTCAGTTATCCAGTTCGACGAATCACGATATGAGGGCCTAGTCACGAAAGCAAAGCGGATTCGCAACCAGATCTGGACGCATGGCATCGCGACGACCGAGGCCGAAATTCCACTTGAGAAATGCGGCTGCTACTTTTGCCAAGAGGAATCGTTGGCTTTCCCGGACTCAGTGCGTCCAATGTCGGACGGATCTGGTGAGCCAGCTCTCGATACGTTTGAAGATGGGAGTTGCGTGGCAGAGAAGGCTGTCGAGACTGGCGTAGATGATGCGGCTGGACAGACCGCTTCTACCGAAGCGGAAGCAAGAGATTTGCTTGATGTCCCTGATTCGAACGATACACGTATTTTGGACGTGGATCGCTACCATATCCCGGCGGCATTGCGTGACTTGGATATCTGGGTAGTCTGGGATGGTCGGTCGAAAGTCGCTCTCGCGCCATGGCAGGCGGACACAATGTATCCGTGTGAATGGGCCGCTTCAAAAGATGTGAATCCGCGTCGAGGCTTCCAAAAAGCGAAGATGGTAGCGGATCTTCCGCTTCGAGAGATACATCGTGCGTGGCCGTTCCCCGATGGTGAGGATCTTCCCGAGGCCGTACATCCAGCGGTTCTCCTCCCACATGATCCACCAGATCCTCCGCTCTCGTTCGTGGATTTCGATGATGTTCGGGATCCAGAGACGGGCGAGGTATCAGGCGAAGTGGCAACTCTCGTAGATTCGCTTAATGGCTATACGGAGGTGAGCCAAAGTGGAACAGGACTCCACGTGTACGTGCGTGGTCTTCTCCCAGAGGGAATCGGGGCCTTTGCGACGGCGCTTTCTCAGCGTGGCGCCCTCGAGATCTACGATCATTCTCGATTCACCGGTGGAACGTGGCGCCACGTCGCCGGGACTCCGCTCGATAGAGTTCCTGAGGCGACGGATGTCCTCGCTGCAATCGTTTCCCAGTACTAGACGTCGTTGAGAGGCTAGATGAATGTTCACCCGACCTACTCCGGCATACCGGTCGTTACGCCGTGGAACTTGCCGAGTATCGGGAACGCGAAGCACGCCTTGCTGAACACGAGGACGAGGGGGACCAGGTTGAGGAGCAACCTGAGGACGTCCCAGACGATGTCCCCTCGAAGGCCACGATCACAGTGAAGGAGATTCGATCAAATTGGGGTATAAACGATCCGTGCAATCAAGCGAGTAGGAATTTCGATAGTGAAGTGGGGGTAGATGTCGGGATATAAGTTACTCGTCAATTCCGAGTTCAGCTCGGAGGTCCTCTTCATTCTCAAGCACTGTTCGAACGACCGCCGGATAGAAATCCCAGTGCTTCTCTAAATCATCGCTTTTCGATCGGGAGTACTCAAGATCCATGAGTTTGAAGAGATCGTTGAGATCCCGCTTCAGCTCAGGCGGAATGTAGATATTCACATTGTCGTATTCGTCGACGAGACGACCACGAGACGATTCCTCGCTACTCGTGGTAGCGTTGTCAGCAGTTGACTTGGATTCCCCTTCAACATCTGACGGTACATCTTCGCCAGTCTGCTCTGGTTCCGCTGACCCGTCTCTCTCTTCTATTTCTGTCGTACGGTCTCCTTCTACTGTTGGGGATATTTCTGACGTTTCTAATGCTTCCTCTGCTTCTGATCTCTCATCTCCTTCTTCAGTAGTGGATTGCTCGGCGACGCTTTCACTCTCGTCTTCCTCGTCCTTGTCGTCCGTCTCACCACTCACGCCGAACGCAGCTGCACGCTCTTTCGTTCGCTCCATTTCGTCTTCGAGGTCACTCATGCTTCGATCTCCCGTGATCGGATTTCATCGGTGGTTTTCTGACGCATCTCCTCGACGTCGCCGTTGAAATCAGGCGGTGACGTTTGATCTAACACACGCTTGACCACTGTATCGAATTGAGGGAACTGGTCGTTTTGGAGTGACTCCTCGTGGACATAGATTGAGCCAGCTTCCCATTTTGCTCGATCAAACGCGGCGCGATCGTCGATTTTCACTCCGTTCTCACCAAAGGTTTCGTCGAACCAGTCTAGTACCTCGCGCATTTGCTTCGTTTCCTTTGTTGAGGTGTACGTCATCGTGAAGGCGAGATACTCGATGTCGAGATCGTGCATCATCCCAAGGGTGTCGTACATATCGAACAGGAGGTTCGTTGAGTGAACCATCTCCGATCGTGGCACCATCGGGACAACCACATTTTCACCAGCGGTGACGGCATTCTTTGCAAAGGCGGAGAAATCGGGTGGACAGTCACAGACGATATAGTGATAGTCTGTTTCCAGTCGCGTGAGTATCTTCCCGAGTCGTTTCTCTCCGGCGTCAGCAGAATCCAACGGGGTCTTGTTTCCTGTGTATGTCGAGTTTGCGGGGATTAAATCGAACTCGTCGTGCTCGATTACGAGGTCGGTGATCTGGTCCCATTTGTTCACGTCGAGCAGTACTTCGTCGAGTGAGAGTTCGTCGTGATCGTCGAACAATTCTCGATGTCCGAGATTTGCAGTAAGCGTCCCCTGGGGGTCCATGTCGATCAGGAGAACTTCAAACCCTCTTGCGGCGAGTCCTCCTGCGAGGTTCATCGCTGTAAACGTCTTTCCGGTCCCTCCTTTCTGAAACGAGACTGCGATAACCTCTGGGTTTGTGTCTGCCATTGCTAACGCCTCAGACAGTACTGGTGTTTCTAACGTTAAAAATCTACGTCAGACATAGGGCGGAGTTTCTAACGTTAGAAATAGAGTCTTCACCACGCTGCTGCTCATTTCAAGCGATTTCTGTATTATCGAAGAAGTCAATTGTAGACGTTTCTGATGGCACTGATGATAGAGACGTTTCTAATGTTGGAAACGGGTAACGCCCGCCTCATTGCCGTTATCGCTTATATCTCTAACGTTAGAAATGCTTCCTATGATGAGTGTATTTTCAACGGTAACTACATTGCTTGCGTTTCTAATATCAGAAATAACGTCTGTGTTGCTGATCTGATGACGAGGGTGACCTTGCTATCGCTCTTGTGTAGAGCTACGGAAAGACCCTGTAGTTACACTGAGCCGGCGCTAATTTGACGATATGTCCTCTGCTCAGCCGGCGTTCGGCGGGATGTTTCGAGAGCTGATCGAGCTGGGCGTCGTCGAGATCGACACCGAGCCGCTCGATGCGGGCATCGAGCGGCGACTCAAGGAGTTCTGGGAGAATACGTCCTGTCCACGCTGCGGGCACAACGCCGTCCAGACATGGCCACATCTCGACCGCGTGTGGTGCCGTGACTGCAACTTCAAGCCGGTCTACACCTACGGAACGCCATTTCACGAGAAGCACCTCACCTGCGGCGAGGTACTTCTCGCGTTCACGCTCTACGCCGATACGTTGTTCAGTATCAACCAGATCGCGCCGTTGCTCGGTCGTGCCTACAAAACGGTTCACACCGCGATTCGGGAGGTGGAAGCCGCGGTTCAGCGCGGCTTCCCCGTTGTCTGGGAGCTTCTCGATCAGTCCATCGACGGACCGACACAAGTCGACGAATCTGGGACGGTCTGCTCGGGCTACAAAGGCCAAGAGCCGCCGCGGAACAGCCGTTCTCGCGGCGGCTCGTCCCAGTCTGGGCGATCACGCTGGCGGGGCCGCCACGGTGATCAGCTGACGCTCGTCGCGGCGTGCCGCGACTCGCTTCGCGTGATTCGCGGCCAACTCGGCATCGACTATGAAGGCGATCTTGAACCGGTGATTCAGGAGGCTAAAGACCTCTCCCAGCTGCTGGGAGAGGTCTGGACCGACGGCCTCTAGGCGTACCGAGAAATGGACTTCGATCACCGAATAGTCGTACACAAGGAGAGGTACGTATCGTCCGACGGCGTCCATATTAACCAAGCTGAGTGCCTGTTTTCGCTCATTCAACCGTGGCTGCGGAAGTTCCGCGGCCTGTCCAAGCAGGGCTTGGAACAGGCCGCTCACACGTTCGGCATCATTCGCTCACTCAATCTGGCTGGTGAATCCGTCGAGTCAACCATTGATTGTCTCGTTATCGGGGCGTTCCACAGTTCTACATAAGAGCGCTTGCTATTAACCAACATTAGCCGTCGAGCGCAGTGGGTTTGTTGGTTAATTTGGTACACTCTTTGTCGTGATGTCTCACTTGATACCGTTACTAGAGACTCGCAGTATCGCTATATCGAAGATTACCGCAAGAGAACAGATACCCGAAATCCTGTAGAAGACTGGTGAGGCGGTTACGTGTACTGTTCGGCGAGATCGCCTTCTTCGACGATTAATTCGATCATGGGTTCGATGAGCTTCTGGCCGAGGATCGAGAGTGAATAGATAGACCGTTCCTGGCCGTCGACGCGCTGTTTCGACTGCGTGATGAGACCTGCGGTCTGAAGCGTATCAAGGTGGTAATTGAGCGCGTTTCCAACCTTGTCAGTCGCGTCGTTCAGCTCATTGTACGTCGTGTCGCCGTCTTCGTAGAGAAGATAGCAAATCATGAACCGGGTCGAATTGGCGATCGCGTCGAGCTGGTCGAGGTGGTCCTCGAACGTGGCGATACGCGGGCCCGCAAAGAACTCGTCCCGAAGCCGAGCCTCGCCGGCGGACAATGCCGCCCCCTCATCGGCATCCTCATTGTCTCGGTCTTGTCGGCGTTCGTCTGTGACCATGGTAAGTTGGTACTACGTAATTTCTGAGATCAGTTCAAATCCGTCTTTGAACGTAATTTGGCCATCAAATCCGTGGGCTTCGATTGCAGTCACGACGCCGTTCCCTGCATCGTCGTCCGTCGTGAGGACACAGATAGCGGAGGTATTCTCGCTGTCCAAGAGGTGAGCTGCGACACCACCGAGTGCGGTATCCGCTTTCTCGATGTTGTCCTCGGAACGGTTCGACTCACGTGCAATGAAGCTACGCACATCGTCCATAACGCTTGACACCGTCGGATTCGTATAGTCTAGTTCATCAGCGACGGTTACCCATTCATTGCTAATCGCGCTGTTAACTGGTGTCTGGCCGGGCGTACTGCGATCTGGCGCACCGCCAAGTTCCTCGTACACTCGCCGTGGAATCACGAACGTAATCTCGTTCCGCTGGGCGAACCGTTCTAGTGCTGTGTACTTGTTCCGCTGCTGGCGGCCACACGCAATGAAAACGCCTGAATCAGCAACCCATACAGCGTTCTCGGGTATCGACTCGTTTGTCCCGTCCATGTGTGAGAGGACTTCTACGCTTCCTCGTCGACCGGCTTGTCATGCGCATTTCGAATCTGGTCGAAATAGGGATCGTACTCCCGCATTTCGAGAATCACTTCGCGGAGTGCTTGGAGTACCGCAATCCCGAACGCGGGTTGGAGGCCAAGTTCGCGCGCTGCGAGGCGTTCAGTCATGCCTCCCTCGACATACGGAATCGCGTACGTAAGTGCTGCAGCGAGTTTCCCGATGCCGTATTTCTCGATCAGTAGGTCAAGATCCTGATCCTGGGGCGACCGGCCGATTGCCTCGATGAGAGTGGGGGTAATCGTGTACGTGTTGCCATCAAGATTTGCAGTGAGCGTGATTGGGATGGCTGTGTAGGTATGCGTTTTCTGCTCTTCATCCCGCGTGAGCACTCCGAGGTCGACGAGCGATCCCGTATCTGCGTACGCGGTCGTGCGGGGCATATCGATGTCGGCAACGATTTCATCAATTGTTACTTCACCCTCTCGGAGAATATACGTATAGAGGCGGGCGAGCCGTGGCTCTTCGAGCAACTGTGCCACTGACATGAAGCCATTGATGGCGCGTTCAGGGTCCCCCGTCGCTTTCGACATACAATACATGATTCGTGTATTGGGTAATAACGCTTGGGTTGTAATCGGAGCCAGGGTGTAGAGGTGCTACTCGTCGGTCGGTTCGAACGCGGCAGCTAGCTGTTCGCGCATGTACTCCCGACGGAGCTTCCGGGCCCGCGAATCTGAGAGATAGTTCTGGAGGACGACGTCGGCGCTGGCGCTTCCCTGTTCGGCAGCGATCTCATCAAGACTGCCGAGGACGACGTTGAGCGACGCAGCGTACGCGTCGTACCAGTACCGCCGTCCCATCTTCGGCGCAGGGGACACGCCGTCGATCTCGTCAGGGAGGCCTGCTCGGTCAGCTAGTTGTGTAAACCGGTTCCAGACCGTCCACCGTGAGATCGAGCCGATCGAGGCGTGTGGCGAGGGAAACAGATAGCCGTTCCAGTCGTCGTGATCGGCGAACCCCGCGAGCCGCTCCTCGAGGACCTCCCGGCCGTAGAGCAGCGACACCTGGCCGGGCCCGTTCTTGCGCTCTTCGAATGCGATGTACGGAACTTCATCATCGGAGACATCGAGGACGAACTGGCGGGTATGGAGGCGAGCAACCTCATTCGGACGAAGCCCCCACGCACACAGTGCGAGGACCAAGAGGCGGTCTTCTGGACCGTCTGCTGTCTGGTAGAGTGCGCGGACGTGCTCAGTGGCGAGACACGGCGTGTCGGCATCGTCCTCGTGCCCATTCGACCAGTCGAACTCCTCGTTGAGGCCATCGGCGGGATTGACGGCGGCCCATTTGCGCCGGACCAGATGGGCGTACCAATTCGAGACAACGAGGTGGATTCGACGTTTGGTCTGGCCGCCATCGAGGTCGTCGTGTAGGTGGTCGAATGCTGCCCAGCATGCGTCGACCGCCTTATAGGCCGGGACATCGCTATCGCGAGCGACGGGCGTCACCAGGTCGTCTGTGTCGTTCTCGTCGCAGTAGGCGGCGACGTAGCGATTCAATCGGTAGCGGAGCGTGTCGATCGACGAGTCGGCGAGTCCTTTTCGCTCTCGACGAGAATCGAGAAAGGATTCGAGTGCTTCGATAGTCCGATCGTGGGCGGTCGCCCAGTCGTAGCCCGCTTCTTCGGTGTCGAGCTCGAGTGCTTCGTGCCAGAACTCGCCGAACGTCATGTCGTGATACTCCCGCAGGGCGTAGAGGAGCGGCCGGAAGTCGTGGTCGCGGAGCCAGCTATGGGTCGGCTTTTCTTGGTTGGGATCGAGTCCGTCAGCTTCCATCGCTGGAGCGACGACCGCCCAGTAGGCGTCGACGAGTTCCTCGCGGTCGAGTAGCGTCCAGGAGACGTCGTCGACGCCGTCCCAGTCGGGGGTTGTCGTCGGCGTCGTCGCGTCACTCACGGGGGACACACCACCGCTTCATGTGTTCCGCTGTGCTGAGACGCGGCGTAGACGGCTCGCTGTGCGAGTTCGGGATTCTAAGACCGGCATGTTCGGGTAGTAGCGCGTTTCTCCCAGTAGCCGTATAGGTTTTGGGGACTCACTGACCGCTGGAGTCTGTGGGAAGACCGACGAAAGACGCCGGAATATGCTCAATAGGTATAAACTCTATGACGCTACATCGTCTGCCAGCGAAACTTTAACCTTTAACTCACAACAGAATTTGGCTATTGGTACTCCGTCTGAGCGCCGAGTAATTGAGTAGCAGTTGGAACAGAAGGTAGTGCAGTCTTTCGCTTTCCAGCCGTTTGTGTGATATACCGGTTTTAGATGGAGATAGATAACCAGCAGTCGTTTCTGGTGCACAACACTCCTGTCGCCCCGTGCCGCCGAGCCGTACCTTCAGCAGACTCAATCATGAATCACCCGCTACGCCGAGTCCTGGCTCACGACGCGGGCACGCACATGATTGTGCCTCAGTTATGGCTGCGGCCACCGCTTCGCTCGCGAGCGAGTGAGGGCTTTCACCGCGTTGCCGGTAGAGCGACTGAGAGGTGCAATATTCGGCGTCTAAACAGGGCCCAGCCTTCCGGAAGTTTCGATTTCGCTCTTGTGGCGTAGATTGTTGGTGAGTCATAGTGCAGTTTCGAGGATGGTTTTGAGCGCTTCTCTCCCCGGTTTTCGGAACACTTCACGGCGGAGCTGAAACGCTCGGAGATACGGTGTGAGTCTGTCTTTAGAGACACCTCGATGCGGCAAGAGCCACCGTCGCGCCAGCGACGCGTGGCTCTCGCAGGTGTTCACGTGAACGTCTTCATCAACGTACTCGCCGTCACCGTGGACGACGTATTCACGGGTGAATGCGTCGTCCTTGTCAAGCGGTTCGTACGCCCGAAAGCCGTCAGTGTAGACGGTCATCGACTCTTGCTGGCGGTTGTCCAGCAGGAGTCGAATCGTCGATTCCGTCGCGGCTTTCGCCGGGATCACGCGCCGTTTACCACTGCCGCGATCTGCGAGAACAAACACAGGAAGCTTGTCTTCAGCGTATCGTTCCACGTCCGCGCGTGGACAGGCCACGCGAGCGCGACCAGCCGTCGCGCTCGCGGCCTTTGAGCCCCGCCTTCACGTAGAATTCGTCGATCTCAACGGGGCCTTCGAGATGGAGCCGAGGCGCGTCCAACGCTCGCAGGAAGCGCTGGACGCGCCGGTAGATCGTCTTGTAGGAAACGTCAGTTTCTACGTCTAACTGCCTGAGACTCGTGTTCAAACGGATGTACGTGTAGACGGCGAGAAACCACTTTCTGAGCGCCACCGCGGAGTGTTCGAAGACGGTGCCGGTCTGATCGTTGAACGTGCGGTCGCAATCCTTACACAGATACCGCTGAAACACTCGATAGCTGCCGTACCGAATCACAGATTCGTCACGGCAGCGTGGGCAATAGACGCCGTCACGCCAGCGAATCTGTGCCAGCAGATTCGCGGCGCGACGCTCCGAGATGAACGTCTTGATTGGCATCATCGTTCGTCGGGTGACGCGGTCGCGTCACCCTTGCCTGCTGTGACTTCCAGCTACTGCTGAGAACTGACCAACAATCCTCTACCCAAGAGCGTTCGATTTGGTATCTTGCGGGCATCGGGCGTGGTCCGAGGAAGCCGGTATATGAAGCTGATTCAGGCGCTTACTAATATTGATTGGTGTCGAGTGGATGCGCTTCAAGAAGTTTTTTGTCACGCAGTGCGGAAATCGAACGTAATGAAATCTGCGCTCATAATGCATCAAGGGTCTCGATTCGAAAACGAAGTGATTGGCCCTTGGCTCAATTCTTTCTCCGATTTATCAGGTATCCTCGTTATTAAGCCAAACAAGGCTCGAAAAATATCCACGCTGAAACACGAATATCGTCGGAGTGGAGTAACCGGTCTCATCGATATGGCTGCATTCCGGATATACTATAAGCTATTCCGTGCTGACGAAGAGAATACAAAGATCGATCAGTTGATGAGTGAGACCGCTAACGAATTCGAGTCCGATTTATCTGCTGTCCCTCGGAAATATGTAGATGACCCAAATAGCGATGCTGCGAAATCGTTTCTCGAGGACTGCGAACCAGATGCTACTGTCGCACGATGCAAAACACTTCTCGGAAAACACATTTTCGACATCCCTACTCATGGGACGTTCGTCATCCACCCCGGAATTTGTCCCGAATATCGCAACTCACATGGCTGTTTTTGGGCACTAGCTGAGAACGATCCCGAGAACGTTGGATACTCGATGTTACGAATAGATGAGGGGATCGACACCGGCCCGATCTACTCACAAAGTGGGACTAACTTCGACTCGACCTCCGACGATCATCTGTATATCCAATATAAGGTCGTCACAGATAACCTAGGAGAAATGCGTGATACCCTGAGGCAAATTGAATCAGATAACGCGGAGCCGATTGATGTCGAAGGTCGGGAAAGCAATGTCTGGGGTCAGCCAAAAATGCGGGACTATCTCCGCTGGAAACGTCGTGCGAGGGGCGAGATATGAGTTACGCTGTTGCATTGCTATATCACGATGTCGTCCCGTCGGATAATACTGACTCGTCAGGATTAGTCACTAACGGATCTTGGCGGTACAAGATCTCTCCAAGTGATTTTCGACAGCATCTGTCAGAATTGGATGACCTGCCGTACAACCCTACATTGTTCGACTCAGCAACCGCCCAGAACGAAGTTTACCTTTGCTTTGATGATGGAGGGGCTTCAGCGGTACGTGCTGCTGGTATACTTGAGGAGTTCGGTTTCAGAGGTCACTTTTTCATCATCACTGATCGAATCGGCGAGAACTCATTTGTCACCGAAGACGATATTAAACGGCTATCCGATGCAGGCCACAGCGTCGGAAGTCACACGACATCTCATCCTGATTTGGTTCCGTTGTCCGCGGACGAGCGTGAAAAAGAGTTTCGTAATAGTAAGAACCGGATTGAAGATCTCATAGGAGAGTGCTCATCAATCTCTATTCCAATGGGTTCATACACGCCTCAAGTTCTGGATGAAGCAGAAGACGTGTATGATACAGTATTCACGTCTGAGCCAACCTTCGTGAAAGGGCCTGAGAAGGCGCGTGTTGGGCGTTGGAATATATGGCACGATACTACAGCTAATGAACTAAGGCAGATCGTTACGGCTAATTGGAGATACCGGTTTCAAATTCAGGCGCGATGGTTTTCTCTCAAAGCAATCAAAAGGGTTATTGGAAGAGATCGGTTCGTCACGATCCGAGATACGGTCTCGACACTGTTTTGATTGAATTGTATTGAGGCATTCTTAGTGAAGAAATCATGGAAAACAGTACAATCACCATACTTACCTAATGGAAGTCGGCAATTTTTGAACTGTCTCTTGGAACTCTGCTTCTTTCTGTGGATCAGCTTCGTGATTACGCGGCCGTGCTGTCCGGACGCCCGTGCTGCTCAGTCAAATTAATCCCGCAAGAACAGGCCATAGACAGCCGAACGAACGCTATTGGGTACGAGGCGAGTCGGCACGCGAATGGCGATATTGAGAAGGGCCACCGGAACACTCACGAATCCCATTCGATAAAACTCACGTTGGAGACGCACATCTTCGCGGGCGTATTCGAGTCCACCACGCCGGCCAGCCATCTCGTCACTTCCCGCACGTACCTTTGCCAATACCTCTGGAAGGTTATCTAATTTCATTCCCGCGGTGAGCATTCGCGCCCACAGTGCGTAATCCTCCATTCGTTCATCGGCGTGATAATTGCCTGCCTCGAGGATTGATTTTCGTCGAGCCATCACTGTCGTCTGGTTCAGCGGGCTGCGGATCTTTGCCCACCGAGCGATCTTCGATGACTGTGTCGGCACCTCTCGGGTTGCATGCGGATCATCAGGATCGTCTTCAAACTCAGCGATGTAACCGCCGAGTGCGTCGAGTTCGGAGTGTTCACGAAAGTACGTGAGTTGCTGTTCGAAGCGTCTAGGTACCGATAAATCGTCGGCATCTTGAAATGCGACAATCTCGTGACTAGCGTGCTCGACGCCAGCTGCCCGTGCCGCACCAGCGCCACGATTATCTTCAAATCGGATGATTTCGAGGTTTTTCCATTCGTCGAGAACATCATTCAGAGCAGCTGTGAGCGGACCATCGGCGACGACGATAATCTCGGCAGGTGTATGGGTTTGTTCGTCGATGATACTTTTGAGCGACGCTGCGAAATGGTCGGCATCGTCCCCTTGGTAGACCGAGACGACGACAGACATTGGCGGAAGGTCCATGTATGACTTCTCTTAGCTGCGTTGTCGTAATATTTGGGAGAGCGGCTTCGGGTAGATTTCAGTCCGTTACTCATAAATCGCCAATATTCTAACTACAATCTGCCCCATGAATGTCGTCCATATTTCGACAGTCCACTCTCATTTCGACACGCGAATATTTAACAAGGAATTGCAATCACTTAGCAATGCTGGCTATTCAACCACACTCCTTACGCATACGGAAGGAACTGAAACGCATGATGGAATAAGAATCCATGGACTTGGGGAGGTTAAGAGCAGAAAACAACGCTGGAAATCCCTCCCCAGTACATATTTCGAGGCGAAGAACTTGGATGCGGATGTCTACCACTTACACGATCCGGAACTTCTCCCCGTTGGTCGGTTACTTTCTCATCGAACCAATGCGGCTCTAATATATGATATTCACGAGAATTATGATTCATCTATCAAATATCGTAATTATATTCCGAACAATTTGAAACCTATATTAAGTAACAGTATTATCCCGATACAATCGAAACTAGCTTCGTCCTTTGAGGCATTAATTCCGGCTACTGAATGGATTTCTGAAGATTTTGAGGACCGAGGCCATAACCAAGTTGTAACAGTTCGTAACTTCCCGATCTTAGAAGATATCTCGTACGATCTGACTAATCCGAAGCGGGAACACGAATTTGTAATGTCCTTCGTCGGTAATTTAGCCAAAAATAGAGGCCTCGTCCGGATGATCGACGTTACGAGACGTCTCCGTGATCACGGATATGATGTGGGACTCTGGATTATTGGCCCCTTCAGCAATGGCGCGATAGAAGAGGTAGTATCTACTCGGATTACCGAACAGGGCCTCGAAAATAACGTGCGGTTGTTCGGTTATGTTGATTACCAGAAGATATTTTCTATCCTGAATGCATCAGATATTGGGTTGCTATTACTTGATCCGATCGCGACTAATCGTGCAATACCTACTAAAATGTTAGAATATATGGCGTCCGGAATCCCTGTCGTTGCAAACAGGACCCAAGGTACAGAGAAGTATATTCCAACAGATTGCGGAACTATTGTCGATGATGATATTACAGAGCAGACCAATGCTATAGAAAATCTATTGGACAACACACAGCAACGCCACTCTTATGGGAAAAATGCACGAATGACAGCTGTGACAGAGTACAACTGGACTACGGAGAAAGAAAAGTTACTGTCATTATACAAAAGGATTGAGGAGCAATTGGGATTGGATAGATGATATAAATATCAAGACAACACGCTCTTCAGTAGACTAGCGGAACTAGGAGTATTAGTACCTCTGGCCAGGCAGAAGTGGATATGCACGAAGACCGCTCTGCCTTCGGCCTGGGTTCGCGAACAGAAGGACCGCAGTCTCAGCGAAATCGTTGCCGAGTTCGATGATCTATTTATAAACGTGCGAGGCTGAGTAAACTACTCGGCTTTGCACGTTGATGTGATGACATATTGTTCTTACGAACCGGCGCGAGAAACTGTCTTCCGGTGGATTGTCGCACTCAGCAGGAGAGCGTGTCGGTCTTCACTAGGACGAGTGACCCGACATTCGGTGTCGATTAAGACTCTTGCCGAAAGGTTACTGCCCAACTGATCTACCGAATACCCGTTCGACAGCCGTTTCTTCTGCTGTCTCGACCATGGATATGTAGAATGTCCAACGTGCAAAGCTGAGTAAACTAGTAAAGTAGTCCCGTAATTCGGATTGGTCATCCCCAGCATATGTTGTCATTACGACTGAAGCGGTTGTCTCCATACCTTCTGTTCGAGTCTATCACATATTTAATTCCGCTCTTGTGGTAGTCGTGAAACACAGAACTTGGTGTGTAAAGTACGATACGGAGTCACGCTCAAGTACATAATAGCCGCATTTAAGACGGGCAGATGCGAAATTACAGCAATGACGGACGGTAGCGGAGATGGTTCTCAGATTCATCCGACTGTATCACTTGGATATGAGTACTCGGAAGGGTCGACAGAGCCTGAGATCGGTGAAAACGCGACAATCCGTGCTGGGACCATCATCTACGATGACGTGCGTATCGGGGCTGACTTCATTACCGGACATAATGCATTAGTCAGAGAACACACCGAGATTGGAGATGATGTTATTGTTGGGACAAACACGGTGATTGATGGCCGAACTGATATCGGATCGGCGGTAAGTATGCAGACAAACGTTTATGTTCCGAGTAATACGACGATTGGTAGCCAGGTGTTTTTGGGTCCGAACGCAGTATTGACGAACGATCCCTATCCAGTGCGGAAGGATGTGGAACTAGACGGACCGACGGTAAATGATGGTGCGTCTGTCGGCGCGAATGCGACAATATTGCCTAGTGTAACGATTGGAGAAGGCGCATTTGTTGCTGCGGGGGCGACAGTCACCAACGATGTCCCTTCGAACACATTAGCAGTGGGAACACCGGCAGAACACAAGAATCTTCCCACGGAACTCCAAGGAGAGAACAAACTTTGATTCCAATTGCTAATCCAGACCTGGGTAAGGCGGAAATCGAAGCAGTAAGTGACGTGATTGAGAGCGGAATGGTAGCCGACGGCCCCAGAGTCCGTGAATTTGAGGAGAACTTTGCGGCGTACTGTGGGGCGTCACACGGTGTCGCAACGAGTAACGGAACGACGGCGCTCCATACGGCGCTTGAAGCGCTTGATTTAGGTCCTGGTGACCGCGTTGTAACGACACCGTTCTCTTTTGTCGCTAGTAGCAACACAATCCGGCTCGCAGGTGCCGAACCGGTTTTTGCAGATATTAGCCGCCAGACATTCAACATCGATCCAGACTCGGTGCGGTCAATCCTCGAATCCCAGGATATTGACGCGATTCTTGCAGTACACTTGTACGGACTTCCTTGTGACATGGACGAGCTGGTCGATATCTCCGACGAATACGATGTTGCGCTCATCGAGGATTGTGCACAGGCTCACGGAGCGACGTACAAGGGACAACCTGTAGGGTCCTTCGGTGATGTTGCGTGTTTCTCGTTCTATCCCACAAAGAATATGACGACCGGTGAAGGAGGAATGCTGGTCACGAACGATGAGGGTATCGCTGAACGCGCAGAAAGCTTCGTGAACCATGGGCGCCCTCCTTCAGGAGGGTATGAGCATATTCAGGTCGGACATAACTTCCGGATGACGAGTATTGCCGCTGCAATCGGGAGCAGCCAGCTCGCAAAGCTTCCCGACTACGTGGCAGAGAGACAATCGACAGCTAAGCAATTCACAGAGGAGATTGAGACAACTGCTGTACGTCCCCCTATTGTTCCAGATAATCGGTCGCACGCGTTCCACCAGTATACGCTGCTGGCGGACGAACGAGATCAGTTGCTTGAGTACCTTCACGACAACGGGGTGGGGGCGAAGGTGTACTACCCGACGTGTATTCACGAGCAACCGGCCTATTCAGACAGTGAAGCTACTGCTCCAACGGCCGAACGCGTCGCAGACGAGGTGGTATCGATTCCGGTTCACCCCGCATTATCAGAACAAGACGTAGCGACGATCATCCAGGCAGTAAACGGATTCTAGTATGGCAGGGAAGACAATCAAAGTTGGCGTAATTGGGGTCGGGAGTATGGGGCAAAACCATGTTCGTGTGTACGACGAACTTGAACAGGTAGACCTCGTTGGTGTCGCAGATGCGGACGAACAGCGTGCGATGGAGATTGCAACAGAATACGATACTCGCGCGTTACCGACCGAGGAATTACTCAATGTTGTAGATGTTGTATCGATTGCGGTTCCGACACCGTATCATTACGATACGGCAATGGAATGTCTCCAAAGCAGTATTCACGTTCTTATCGAGAAGCCGATTGCGGCTACCGAAAAAGAGGGGCGCGAGTTAATCGACGCGGCCGAAGCGAACGACGTGACGATTCAAGTAGGACACATCGAGCGCTTCAATCCAGCGATCACGGCACTCGACAAAATCGTAGACCGCGAGGATATCGTTGCGATTCGTGCGGAACGGCTGGGACCACCACCAAAGCGTGAAATTCACGACAATGCGGTTATCGATCTCATGATTCACGATGTAGATATTCTCCTGTCGCTGGCAGGCGAGGAGCCAACCATCGTGCAGGGTGTCGGAACTCACGACAACAAGTACGCGAGTGCAACCCTCCAGTTCGAATCAGGCATCACTGGGACGCTTATCGCAAGCCGGCTCACGCAACGGAAAGTACGCAAACTCAAAATCACGACCGAGGAGAACTTCATCGAAGTAGATTACCTCGATCAGACTATCGATATCCATCGCCGTTCAGCGCCAGAGTTTGTTAACTCAGATTCAGGAGTACAGTACCGGCACGAAAGCGTTATCGAGCGCCCTCAGATCGCGAATCACGAGCCACTAAAAGCCGAGATCGAGTCGTTCATTGAATCGGTGCAAAATGGTACAGAGCCACGCGTGAGTGCATCTGATGGGCTCCAAGCGTTCACACTCGTAAACGAGATTGATAAAAAGGCCCAAGCTGACAACGAATGAGTTCCATATACGATACCGAGAGCAGCGAACAGGAGCGAAGAACGGCCCTCAAATCCGAAGAGATCCCTGTAGCAGTGTACGGTCTCGGGAAAATGGGTCTCCCGCTCGCAGGGGTATATGCAGAAGTAATGGGGAACGTGATTGGTGCGGATATCAACCCGAAGGTGGTTTCATCTATCAATCAGGGCGAGAGCCACATCGAGGGCGAGCCTGGACTGGATACACTTATCAGCGACCTTGTTTCGAGGGGCGCACTTCGTGCCGTTAAAGACCCTGTAGAAGCTGCAGCCGAGGCCGCGATTCACGTTATCATCGTTCCAACGCTCATCCACGACGATAATAGCCCGGATCTTTCTGTTGTCCAGGCAGTAGCCGAGGATATCGGCCGCGAGTTGGATTCTGGAGATTTCGTAATTGTAGAGTCAACTGTTCCCCCGCAGACGTGCCGGCAAGCCATTCTTCCAATTCTCGAGGACAAAAGTGGATTGCAGCTCGGTGACTTCGGGCTTGCATTCTGTCCGGAGCGAACGGCTAGTGGGCGCGCACTAACAGATATCCGTGGAGCCTATCCGAAGATCGTTGGCGGTGCGGATGCAGCGAGTACAAAAGCGGCCGAAATCATCTACGACGAAATTAACAGCTCGGGCGTAATCCCAACCTCTGATATTGCTGTCGCGGAGGCAGTGAAGCTCTTTGAGGGGCTGTACCGCGACGTGAACATCGCGCTGGTGAACGAACTCGCACGGTTCACCGATGAACTGGGTATTGACGTCAACGAGGCAATCGAGAAAGCGAATACCTCACCCTATGTCGACCTGCACTCGCCAGGTCCAGGTGTCGGCGGACACTGTATCCCATACTATCCGTACTTCCTCATTCATCCTTTCGAGACCGACGCACCACTACTCCGTACTGCTCGTGAAATCAACGACGGAATGCCTGAGTTCACAGTCCAGAAACTCCACGAGGAGTTCGATGCCGAAGGACGTGATCTTGATGGAGCGACTGTTCTCCTACTGGGGCTCACGTATCGGCCAGGGGTGAACGAGATTCGAGCAACTCCGTCACGTCCAATTGCGGAACGCCTAGCTGAACGTGGAGCTGACGTCAGATTAGTAGATCCGATTGTAGACGACTTCGAAGCGTTTGCTGGTACCCCAACAGACCTCGAGGAGATCTACGAATGTGAACCAGATGCGGCGGTGATGGTTACACCGCAACCAGAGTTCGACAACATCGAGTGGGAGCGATTCGAGCCGCTAGTAATCATCGACGGCAGGCAGACACTGGATCTCGCCGAGACGGCCCACCGAGTCTACACGATTGGAAGTGGGATTCAGTAGTTGCTTATCGCCGACTGGTAGAGATCCTCGTTCCTTCGTGCGTTTTCCGCCCACGTAAGGTTGTTTCGTACATACTTGCTGGCGTTTTCCCCGATTTGATTTACTTTCATTGGATGCTTAAGGAGATTGTTCAGAATGTCTGTGATGGCCTTCGAGTCATTCGGTGGGACGAGATATCCGGTCTCCGCGTGTTCGACGAATTCGGATGGACCCTCACCCTCACAGCCGATTACCGGACAGCCACAAGCCATCGCCTCGATGTACGCGATTCCGAACGCTTCTTCGGTACTCGGGAGTGCCATGATGTCACTTGATTTGAGATACGAGAACACCTCCTCGTGCGGAACGTTCCCCGTGAAGTGAACCGGTGAGTCGAGCTTTGTAGCTTTCTGTTCTAATTCCTCACGTTGAGGACCGTCTCCGATGAGAAAATAGTTCGGCTGGGACTCAGCCGGGAGGTTTTGTAGCGCCTCGAAGACATCGCTCTGTCCTTTGGTTGATTGGAGAGAGCCAACGGAGGTTACGACCATTCGATTCTCGGAGAAGCTATCTGGTAGGCTGGCGGGGGAGGCTAAGTCGAGTTTTGCTAGGGGGACGCCGTTCGGAACGATCTTGGCTTGATTCAATTCCTCGAAGTGGTGTTTTGCCTTCTCGAGTAGAACTCCACTGTTGAATACGACTTCTTCCGAGGACTGGAATACGGTACGGATTTGGCGACGGCAAAGTCGATTCTCGCTGTTTACCTGAATACTGGCACCGTGGACAGTCGTCACTAGGGGGATATCCAATCGATGGCTGGCAGGGAGACACGCGTAGCCGTCTGGAAGCGGTACGTGTGCGTTGATTACGTCGGGGGAGAAGGTGGTGTTGGACTCGAGATTCGAGATGGCGCTGTCGACGCTACGACGAACGCTTTTCGCGACGAGGGGGAGCGTGTGGCGTGACGGGAGCGAGACGTACTTCGGATAGAAGATGTCGATGCCGTCAATCTGACTCTGGTCGGGCGTATCTCGAAATCGCGCCCAGCGATCCGGTAGATGTGGGACGCTCGGAACGTACGGTGTCGGCGAGAGAACCCTGACAGAGTGTCCTCTCTCCCGTAGTGCCTGCGCCTGTTGGTGGACGAATATTCCCGGCACAGAATCAGTCGGGGTCGGATACAGGTGTGAAACAACAAGGATATTCATTAAGTGGATCTCCTTGAATTCGTCAAGTCAGAAGCGACCTGTTCTGCTCGATCAACCCATCGGTTTTGCTGCACAGCTCGTACTGCGTTCTTTTTCTTTTGCTGGTATAGTTGCTCGTCCGATGAAAGCGACGCCAAAGCTCGAGCCATTTCTTCGTAGTTTGCTTTGCACACGATACCGCAGCCGGAGTCCTTTACGAACGATGCGACTTCGTCGAGATTCGTAGTGACTATCGGAAGGCCGTACGAGAGGTATTCAAATAGCTTTACTGGAACACTCATATTGTTATATTTCGTCAGCTGAAGCGGTATAATTCCTGCATCAGCTCTCTGGTAGAACTGCTCTAATTCTTCACCATGCACGTGGTGAACATTCACCCAGTCAGAATCAAATCGGTTGCGCACTTCCTTCGATAGCGATTGGAACCCCTCTTCGCGACAAACGAGATCGAGAACAATCTCTTCACTCTCTGCAACATCTTCCAGAGATTTAGATAGCAGAACCGAACCATACCTTTCCGAGATTCCACCTACGTAAATTACTCGCTGTAGCCTCGACATCGAATCAGTTGTAGATGTTCGGTCAACACCACCAGGTGGAAGATGAGTCATAGGAACGTCAAGATTCAGTTGTTCGCCAAACGAAGCTGAGGGAACGTACATCTGATTCGCAACGCGAGAGATCACGGCCAAGTCCAGCCGGTACCGGGCTTGAAGTTCCCAGTATTTCAGTCCGGTATAGTCGAATAGTTCGGGGAACTGCCAGTAGATATCCCTGTAGAAAATGCCAGTCCGGATATCGTTACGTCGAAGGTACCAATACAACCGATAGTCGACGAGCGGATGAAGCGGCCAAGTCGTTGGCTCGGAGTAGCAGAATTTGTATTTTCGGTTATGGTTGCGAATTTCTTTGATGCGCTGGCGTCGCTCTTTGGCGTCTCCAGTTACTGTGTCAACACTATAGCCCAGTTGTTTGAAAGCGTCTATCATCTTGGCTGGACGGACACTTGATCCGCTATCTAGTGTATCAAGTGATTGCGGAGTATGGAATAGTATTCTTGAGTTCATACGGAATTGGAAACATATCGATTGTGATGTCCATTAGATGTATCGCTATTCGGAAGCAGGCTGTTGGTTAAGGCTGACATAGAACTCTTCTCACACCATGATGATCGTGCTCCTCGGATTGTCTCCGCGTTCATAGTTGGTGATCACACGACAGGACGAAGACACAGGGTGAGAAACACCTGTACTCGTGCGAGTAGATTGTGGTACTATTAAATTCGTGCGCTTTGAGAGACTGTACTAGATGCGTTCGCACGACGGTCAAGTGGCTGGGAGCACATCTCGACGCCTGAGTGCATTTCTGGTGTATCTGATCATTCTCGCCGTTTTGGTCAGTCCACAGTTCTCGCCTTTCGGTGCTATTGGCCCAGATGGGATTTTGCGCGGAGACCAAATTCTCATCCCATTCCTGATAGTTCTTCTCGTGGTGGTAAATCGAGACCGCCTTCGGATCCCGCTAAGCCGTATCTCGATTGGTCTCTTCGCTATCACTGCGGCGATCACCACGAGTTTAATTATCAATACTATTTTTTTGGATCTGAATCCCAGTGCTGGAGAACTATTTGACGTCCTAATCTGGACGACGTACACGTTGATGTTCATGGTAGTAGGAGGGAACCTATCTGGCGAGATTGCAGAACGCGGGTTTGGACTGGTTCTCGTTTTGACGATCGTCATCGCCATTTTCGCAGTATTGCAGGCGGCCGGGAATCACTTCGCTATCGAAACGTTGGGTTCGGTCTATACGGATAGATTATCTCGCCTTGTGAATGTTGCACCAACTGCGACGACGTCCAATCCGAATACTCTGGCTAAGTTAGTGCTCATACCACTCTTCGCATTCGCTGCACTCGCATACCGATCAATCACAGGGAATAACGGTCACTCCTCATTGTTCAGGACCATCCTTTTCGGTGCATTGGCTGTAGCATTCGGGGCGATAATTGTGATGTCTGATTCCCGGAGCGGACTCATTGCAGCGATGGTTGGGCTGGGAATCGTCAGTTTGGGGTTCGTTTACGGTCGTGTCGGTGATGACCGACGTCGAACTATTATTCTTCTCGCGGGAACGGTGTTAGGCATTACATTAGTGTTTTTGGCAATTTTTGTGTTCGAAGTCGGTCGAATCGGGAACCTCCAGCATCTCTTTCAGGACAGTTCGTTACAGCGACGCTTCGAAAAATGGAATCGAATCGTTCCCATAATCTTGGAGCAGCCAATTATTGGACATGGGCCAGCGCCTCTTTACCAAGCGAGGGTTTCGTTTACCCATATCGACAGTGGTGTTCTTTCGTGGTGGTATCACTATGGTCTCCTTGGCGTAGTCAGCTACCTATATCTAGTGCTTGGGATCGTTCGATTAGGACTTCAAGGGTTAATGAATGTGGATCTATTTCAGGATCGCCCCATTCTGTGGAGTGCCGCAGTAGCTGCCGCCGGATGGTTCAGTGGAACGCTGGCAGCCTGGACCGTCGCTGGTGTTCCACAATCTCGACGTGTCTTCACCTTTACACTCCTAATTGCGGTCTTCGTATCTCTGTATTATCATGATCATTAAGCCAATCCAAACGGAAAGCTACGCTATGAAGGTATTACTACACTATCCGACGTTTCACAATACATTCCGCTAATGGGACATCCCTGTAGCGTGGAAAGGTAGACTGAAATATCCCCACACCCCGAATGGCCACCAAGTACATGTCTAGACCAAACATTCTCTTAGTGATTCTCGATAGTGTTCGTGCACAAAACTGTTCGCTGTACGGTCACCGAAACGAAACAACCCCTTTCCTCTCAGAACTCGCCACGGAAGCAACCGTCTACCAACAGGCTCGATCCCCGAGTATTCATAGTATCGCCAGCCACGCTAGCATCTTTTCTGGCCTTCATACGGAAGAGCACAACGTCACCGAACACGAATCGCACCTCGATCCAACTGCAACGATCTGGCACGAGCTTCGGAAAGGACATGACTACTCAACTGGCCTGTTCACCCCGAACGTCGTCGTCAGCGAATCATCGAACCTCGACGAACCCTTCAACACCACCATCGGGCTCAAAGACGGGGAGCAAACCCGACTGTTCGACCGGGGGTTATCGCCCGCAGATCTCGACTCAGCCGTTAGTAGTCCCCAATACCTATTGAAAGGGCTTCGAGACGAGTCTCCACTCCGGTCGATCCTAAACGGTCTCTATTTCAAAGCGACACCGAATATCTCACCGTACGACCCCGAGCGGACGAGTGCAACCCAGTATATCGAAATGACTCTCGATTGGATTCGTGACCAGAGCGACTCCTGGGCGGCTTGTGTGAACCTACTGGACGCTCATTATCCGTATCTCCCTCAGGAAGACCACAACCTCTGGGGTGGCGAACCGCTCGCAGACATAGCTGATAGAATCCCAAATGGGCCGCTCTCAAACGAGTTTCTCTCCGGGCGGCCATGGGGGCAACTCCGTGCACTTGAATCGCTGTATGATGGTTCCATCCACCAGCTCGACACAGCAATAGAACAGTTAGTTACAGGATTGAAACAGTCAGGAGATCTTGAAGATACGTTGCTCGTTATCACGAGCGACCACGGGGAAGGATTCGGAGAGCAGAGTCGTCTGACTCCGCCGGTCCGACTGGTTGACCACAGTTGGGGGATTGCGGAAGAATTGACGCACATCCCGTTGTTGGTGAAAGAACCGGGACAGGATGCAGGACACTGGGTTAGTGAAGTTGCTTCGCTCACTCGGTTCCCCGCTGTTGTCAAAGCAGGCCTGAACGGACAGCCTGCGGCGGAGAAATTCCTCCCGCCAGATGGGCGCGTCTTGAGCTCAACGTACCGGATTACCCCGCCAGGTGAAGAACTCCCCCTAGATAACGAGACTGAAAAAGAACCGTATTTCGGGCCTTGGAGAGCAGTCTATGAAAACGCTGATGACGACGTAGTAAAATATGCGTCTCGGCGTGAGGATGCTGCAAAATTCAGAATCGCCGGGACGAACGTGTCTACCCCGATAGACGTGGAAGGCCAGGTCGTAGACCAAGAATTCTCCGAATTAGCTGATGCGGGAGTCGCGATTGGAGACCCAGCGATTCGGGAAGTTGACCAACACGTTGAAGATCGCCTAACCGAACTTGGTTACCTTCGATAACAACTGCCGGATTCGAACTCATGGGTTTGATAAAATTGTTGGTTGTGTGTCAGAGTCCTTTAGAGTTCAGAAAGACATCGCCGCAAAAAGCTTCGATTTCGCTACCTCGCTCAACTATCGTAATGTCGCTGCCACGACGACTATCAGCCAATCATGCCACCAGGGAGCACCAAACAAATTCGAACATTTCGTGGTTGAAGCCCGATCAGGCCGAGTCGATGCGTGGTGGTTCTCATAATGGGCGACACGGACTCCGATATGGGGAACACCCTGTACGACGTGCGGAATCGGCTACGGCATGCAACCATCGTCACGACTGAACGGAAGTACGATCACTTCGACCGAATCTGACAACGGTGATCGATTCGACTTCGTCCGTATCAGCAGCGAAAGCCTTGACGGAGACTTCCGTTTCATCACACCGCGAAGTCAGAGTACTTTTGTCAGTTATGTGCCTTCCATCTTGTAGATGCGTCTTCGCACCGATACTCATGGCTAATTCAGAAAACGATACTGTCTCTCGACGGGAGAAGATCGAGGCACTTCTCGATGTGGCCCAATTCAACCCCAAGTTTACGGTACTGATTATCGGGCTCGGACTTGTCGCAGCTGTTCTCGAAGGGATTGGGTTGAGTTTCATTCTGCCAATCGTTGAGATCGTACAGGTTGAAAACCCGGTTGCCCAAGCTGACGGGATCATGGCCGCGTTCGTAACGGTGTATCAAATGCTGGGGATTCCGTTCACCCTCGGATTCGTGGTTGTCGGCGTTGCTGTCGTGATGACAGCTCGGTACACGATGAGTTTCGTTGTGGCGTGGTTCCGCGAAGCCCTGCGAACGTACTACATCCGTGATCTACAGATGCGTGCGTTCGGAAGCGCGTTAGATGCTCGTATCGAGTACTTCGACGAAGAGGGCTCCGACGACATCCTGAACGCGATTGTTACGCAAACAAACTACGCTGGCCGGGCGATTCAGCGTGTCGTGAAACTCACAGAAACGCTGTTCTTATCGCTGGCATATCTGGTGATCGCACTGTTCATCGCTCCCACGCTCACGCTGTTTGCGCTTGTCGTTCTCGGTGGCCTCACCGTGCTGCTTCGGAATGTTGTGGAACCAGGATACGAGCTCGGAGACTTAGTCGCTGAGGCGAACGAACAGCGACAGGAAGCAGCGCAAGCCGGGACTCAGGGAATCAGGGATATCCGGATTTTCGGCCTTGCTGATGAGCTGTACCAGGACTTCATGGGGGCGATTGATCAGTTCACGGAGTCCCGTATCAAACTCCGGCGTAACGAGGCCGCGATCAATAACTTCTACAATCTCGGCGTGGCAGTCTCTGTGTTCGTCCTGATCTACCTCGCACTGACCTTTGCTAACCTGTCCGTTGGAGCGCTCGGGGTGTTCCTATTTGCGATGTTCCAATTAGGACCGAAGGTGAGTCAGGTGAATCAGCAATTCTACAACCTCGAAAATGACTTGCCTCACCTCGTTCGGACGCAGAAGTTTATCCGAGAACTGGAGAGTCAGGAAGAGCCGGACGAGCCCGCTCGTGACGTTCCAGCAGAGGTTGACCACGTTGAATTCGATACCGTTCGGTTCTCGTACGACGGCAACGAGCAGGTACTCCGCGGTGTAGATTTCGAGGTTGAGAAAGGCGAATTCATTGCCTTCGTCGGGCAATCCGGGGCTGGCAAGTCAACGATTGTGTCCTTACTGGCTCGTCTATACGAGATAGACGAGGGCGAGATCCGGGCGAACGGCGTCCCAATCGACGAGATGGACATCGATGAATGGCGTGACCGACTCTCGATTGTACGCCAGAGCCCGTTCATCTTCAACGATACGCTGCGGTATAATCTCACGATTGGGAATCGAGATGTAACGGAAGCAGAATTGGACCGTGTCTCCGAGATCGCGCGTGTTGACGAGTTCTTTGATGACCTTCCGAACGGGTACGACACGATGGTGGGCGACGATGGTGTGCGACTCTCCGGGGGCCAGAAGCAACGTGTTGCATTAGCCCGAGCCTTGTTAGAGGATGCGGACCTGTTGGTCCTGGACGAAGCGACGAGCGATCTGGACTCGAACTTGGAGCAGGAAGTCCAGGCAGCGATTGAAGCGATGGATCGGGACTACGCGATGATCACTATCGCCCATCGCCTTTCGACTGTTCAGAATGCCGACCGGATATACACGATGGATGACGGCGAAGTGACTGAGACCGGGACACATACCGAGTTACTCGATAACGGCGGGCAGTATGAAGAACTGTACACGATCCAATCGAAGGGATGAGCCATTAAGTATGTCCTAAGCACCGGTTTAGGTATAATTCAGCTAATATTTTTCGTTAGTGGGTCGCCAGAAGACACTTACCTGTCTTCCAGCTATCGCGCCCATATGTACCGGGGCGCAGCCGGTACATCACCACCCCGCACATATGATCACACGGGCAGTCACCATCGAAGACATCGATGACCTGTACCTGACGTGGAACAGCCATATCAACGGTTCCGCCCTCTATCGCCGCTCCCTCCGCGAGGAGATGGAGCTTCGCGATGTCGACCCGGACGAGCTTCGAGATCTCTTCGAACGGGCCCGCGAACAGGGCTACACGAAAGACGAGATCGTCGACGCGACCAACCGCTACGCCGATCTCAAAGCACTCGTCGATGACGCAGAGGAGTAACCCGCTATGTCACAGGACAATACCCCCTCCGATTCCACGAGCGACGCACCGACACCTGAATCACCCGCCACTGACGACCAGGCGTCCCAGTCCCTGATCAGCCGTCATCTCAAACCGACGCTCAGTCGTGTCCCACCGCGAGTGCTCTCCCTCTGCGTGGGGCTCGCGTTCCTCGTCGTCGCCGTCGGTCCAGCTGCGGCACAGAGCGAGGTCGGCGACGTCTACTGTGACACCGGCGTCGATACTGGTATCACCCTCGTGTTCGGCGCGGTCGCTGGCCTCGGCCTACCTGCAACCGCCTTCTACACCGGAAAGGCTGGACTCTCGTACATGCGCGCCGGCGGCAACCCCGAGAAGAAGAACGATGCGAAAGAAAAACTCGTCATGTCCGGCATCGGCTTCGGCATTGTCGTCCTGGCACTCATCTCACCCGAACTCATCGACAAGGTCGGCAGCCAGATGGGATTCGGCTTCTCAGACTGTGTCAAACCATTCTGACCCCATATAGGACTGTCAGCGAACTATCCCCGCGCCCCTCCAACGGAATAATATGCACGCCCGTCGCACGATAGCCGCCGGACTTGCCCTCCTTCTTGTGAGTGGTACCGCTGGAATTGTCGCTGCAGGCGGCCTCGATACCGCCACCTCACCGGACTCAGGTAGCGCTACGCCGCCTGATGGCCCAGACTACGGCATTAACAACAGTACGTTCCAGCGGCTCTGGTCGGAGGACGTCGACAACGGCAACCTCTCGGTTGACGATTTCGACGACGCAAACGTCTCATCGCGCGCCGAGTTCGAACGCCGACTTGCCCGGTCGACGGACATCCCGTTCCCTCAGCCACCGCAGGCCACCGAAGACTGGAACCGTGGCGACTTCGGTGATTACTCTCCCGGTGGCCGCAGCGAATCAGTCCACCCCGCGAGTGCGCCTCTCGAGGATGGCACGTACATCAAGGATGCCTACGTCAGCATATTCGCCACGCAGCCGTCGACGATACTCCACCACGCGAACGGAACGTCTCGATACGTTGCTCCGGACGGCCAGGTCCGAGCGATCAGTGACTACCGCGTTGCCGTTCCTCAGGATGATCTAAATGGATCACACCGTGAACGCTGGTCGATCGACCGAACACAGATCGAATCCATTGAACTCTCCACAGGTGAGCGAACGCTCGATAGGGGAAGTGGGCATCAGGCAACGCTCCAGTACACGGATCTTTCCGGATCGCCGCAGCTGACCGTCGAGGCCAATATCACGGTGACGCTTCGTCACGTCACGCTAGACTGCCCGGATTGGAACTCCTCGATATCTAGTTGTGATGGGGATTGGAATCGAGACGTCGAAACGCCGGAATCGTCAAAAACGGTATCGACGACACAACACGTCGATGTCAACCGGTTCTCGGATATCGCTGGCAAGCGCGTCCAGTTCGAAGCCAACGAGGACCAGGTCGGCGCGGTCGTCCACCCAAATACCGAATGGTCGACGATTTCGGTCGACGGTGACATCCGAGCCCGGAGCAACTGGTGGTTCTACACAGCAGGACGAACCGGCTGGCAGACGATGGTCACGAACACTGCGACCAACACGTCGCAGGCGACATCGTCGGTGCGTCCCGTCCAGATTCACGCGTTCCCGAGTCGACAAGCGCCGTACGTCCCCACCGACCTGACCGACGATGGGGAGCGCCCACTTGCCATCGAGGAAACATGGGGCACGGAGCAGCCTGGACCATCGCTCCCGCCGAACATCGACCTCGAGTCCGCTAGCCCCTACGTAAACGCCGACTCGGTCGCCGTGACGTCCACAACCCTCGACGGGAACGCCTTCCGCGAGGTCACCATCCATGGGATTGTTCGCGGACAATCACGGACAGTCACCCTCTCCGACCAGCAGACCGTCCGCGAGACGAACCTCACTCTCACGGTCACTAACGCCAACGCGACCCACGCGGTCGTCCGTGCGACGGTTACGGAGACGGCGACCAGCGCGGCTGTCCCCAGCGGTCGTGTAACGGTCCGCAACCAGACTTCGGCGCTCAACAGCAGCGGGATGGCCACAATCACGCTCTCGAATCCAAGGACACTCGTTCGCGGCCAGTACCAGCCATCCGAGTGGTGGCGGACGGATCGTCCCTACGCAGCGGCAACGGATGTCGCAAAGACGCCGGGAAACTATCCCGATTTCCAGACGCTCATCCAGCTCGCCGTCGTAACGATTCTCTGGTTCATCCCGCTGGCAGTCCTGGTCTTCGGGTTCGACTACATGTCCAATGGCGCACTACTCGGTCTCTCAAACCGAACATGAACAACATTTCAGACTCATCCAACCACGACAAGCGTATTGGCCGACGGACAGTTCTCTGTGGGCTCAGCGGAACCCTCGCCGCACTCGCTGGCTGTTCTTCATCGCCATCCGATACCAATAGCCCGAGCTCCGAGACATCGCCACCGCCTGGAAGTGAGAGCGACGCCTTCGAGCGCGTCGCGATGACCGAGACCGCGCTTGTCGTCGAACTAGCCAGTGATACCGAGGCTGAGTCGGTCAATCTCATCAATCCGAATGGTGAGACGAATTCGCTCCAGCGGATCCAGGAGGGAGCGACACAGGTAACATTCCAGCTGCTCGGTGAAACCGAAGACGGGTACACGCCCGGAGAGTACCGCGTCGTCGCTGTCGCTGGCGACAAGACCATCGGCGAGACGACGATCTCCCTCGAACCCCAGGTCACGATCACGGATGTCATCTGGGCACAGAATAACCCGGATATGGACTGGGATAAGAGCGGGTCAGCTTGGCAGCAATTCGCCGCCCTGACCGTGGAGAATACGGGTAATGCACCAACGTATCTCACGGCAGTAGAGTGGCGCAATTCACCGCAGGCAACGGTATCTGCGTCGGATACAGTGACGACCAATCTGAACCAGCTTCTGCTACCCGGTGAGACGACCATCTACACGACGACGCCAGTCTATCAGACAGAAGACCCGACCGGCGTGTACGGTGCCATTGATTGCGGTGAGGTAGAGACGGAGACGCTCACTGTCACGGGAACCCTCCAAGCTGGAGGGAATCCGTCGTATTCGCAGACGATTGAGTATGGTGGGGAGAAATACTCGTGCGATCTAACCATCGTCGAAGGCGGCCCGACTGACTCGACCCAAACGACGTCGAACGGGGAGGATGCCTAAATGGGATGGCTTGAGGAGGAAGTTCAGGACGCCATCGAGAACGTCATCAATAGCATCAAAGAGGCGCTCCTCGGGTTCGCGAACGACATTTTCGAGGCGCTTCTCAACCCAATTGTCGGCGTCCCTGCACCGGAATCCAACTCCCGATACATCGTCGCCGGCACGCCCGATAATGCACCATGGGAGAGCCTCTACGCGGATTTCTATCTCCAGTACATCCTGCCGTTGACGATCATGCTGCTCATCGTCGGGCTCGCGTACATCGGTATCCGGTCCGGGTCGATCAGTCCCTACCGACGAAAGCGTCTCCTCAGGCGCATCGGGCTCGTGTTCATGGGGTCGTTCGTCTGGTTCCCACTCGTATCGATCCCGCTCCAGTTCATCGATGCAGTGGGGCTTACACTCGCCCCAATTAACGATATGTCGGCAGGATTCGGGAGTCTCATCGAATCAGCTGTCGGGGGCCTCTTCGTCGTTCTCGCCATGGTTCTCGTCTCGAACGTCCTGCTTATCGTCGCCGGCCTCGTCTACGGTCTCCGCTGGTTGGGAATCCTCGTACTAACGCCGTTGATGCCGTTACTCGGTGTCTTCTGGGCGCTGGACGTGTGGCCACTCAGTCCGGCCTCGGAGATCGCACGCCGGGCAGCTGGCATCTATCCAGGACTCGTGCTTGCGGGACTCCCTGCTGCCGTCCTATTCAGAATCGGCTGGCAGATGGACCTCACAGCGAGTGCCAGTGGGATTTTCTCACTATTTCTCGGACTCGTGCTCATCCCGGCGGCCTGTCTCGCCTCGATTATGACCGTCTACTGGTCTGCTCCGGCGGTTCAGACTATTGCGCGTCAGGGAGCGCACAGGACGAATCCGGTGGCTGCCGCCTCAGCGGCGAAGTCAGGCGCGGGAAAATCTGTTCGCGGTGCCCGAAACGTGCATCGAGGATACGCTCAGAACAAAGCGGGTCCGGTGACGAAAACCGGACAGGCCCAGCTCGGAAGTGGTGACTCGAACGCATACACACTCGGATCGTCAGCGCAGTCGGCGAAGGGACATGCAGGCCGCTACAACAACCTCCGGAAGTCCAGTACTGGTCGGATGCGCGACAAGGCCAAAGTTGACGCCAGTCGGACGTCACAGGCGGCGAAAGCCCGGTCGAAGCAGGCGTTCAGGAACACGAAAGAGAAGGTCTCACGGTGGTGATACTTCATGAGTACGAACACTGACGACCAGGAGTATAGCGCCCGACGAATTCACCAGTCACTCGGCGGCACGACAGCGTTCTTCCAGGGGTACACAATCGGCGAAATCATGCTGTTCGTCGGCGTCGCGTTCATCACACTCGTCGGCGCCGCACTCGTCCCGGCTACCTTCACGATCCCAATCCTCGGGTTCGGCCTCATGCTCGGCCTCGTTCTCGGCGTGCTCCACAAGGTCAAACCCTCCTACCTGTGGCTCACCGAGTGGCTC
>Ga0207850_100152_pt1 | contig 68942 bp, 66 predicted proteins | sample 23E2SouthBayCA_FD_187746 | JGI IMG/M metagenome (GOLD analysis project Ga0207850, IMG submission 187746) | Aerobic enrichment media microbial communities from Eden Landing Ponds, California, USA - A23 E3 (3) (SPAdes) | ecosystem: Environmental > Aquatic > Marine > Unclassified | place...
ACTTCTCAAACGTCTCCACTCGGGGCAGACGTCTTCGAGTGGAGGCGCACCCTGTCAGTGTGCGCTGACGTCAGGGACGCTGAACCTGAACGGCGGATTTACCGCCACCGTCGATTCGGCGGCAGAAGGGGAGTCCACTGACAAGCCCACGGCTTCAGTCGTGGGTCACTGACAACCCCTATCCCTGTCCGTTCGATCGCGGCCTCGTCCGCGGCGTCGCCAGGCGGTACGCCTCCGTCGACGCGTTCGTCTTCATCGAGGAAACGGGGGACGCCTGTCGTCGCGAGAGAGACGACACCTGCGAGTACACCGTCTACTGGTGACTACCGGTCACAGGGTTCGCTATCGGTCGTAGGATTCGAGGGCGTCCCGGAGCTCCGCGGCGGTGAACTCCGAGACGAGCGAGACGACCTCTTCGAGATCCTCGTACGTCGCTCGCAGTTCCTCGATCTGCTCCGTCTCGGGTTCGTTACCGTCGGGAAGTTGGGCCTGTGCGCGTTGGATCGTCCGCAGCGTCGTCTGAATCTCCCGCTGGACGTACTGTTGGAAGACATCCTGGAGGATGAACCAGATCTCACGCACGGCTGTGTAGCGAACGCGCCGTCCCCCGCCGTCAGAGGACCGGCGACGGACCATCCCGATCCGCGTCAACGTGCGGGTGACGTTGCTGATCGTCGACTTCGCGTAGCCTGTCTCGTCGACGAGATCCGGGATCGAGAGCGGCTCTTCGGAGAAGTACAACACGCCGTAGATGCGGCCCGCGCTCCGGCTGAGCCCGTAGACTTCCGCCGACTGCTCCATCGACTCGATGACGCGCTCGCGCGCGGCGGCGCGGTCTTCCTCACTCATGGCTCTCTGTCTTCCGCGCCGCGTGGTGGGCAGCCTGCCGTGTCATGTCTCCCTCGTGGACTCCGTAAGCATTAAATTGTTTGATTCGTTCATTCGGATCGTACCGAACAAACTGAACCGTCCAGTCACGAGATCAGAACACTCCATGGCAAGCGCCTTCCCACACCAGCCTCCAGTCGACCACGCTCCCCGCGAACGAACGAGCGTCGTCGTCGATCGCGATGAATCTACCGACGTGCTCCAGGTCCTCTCCTCCGAGTCGGCACAAGAGATTCTGAGTACGCTCACGTCGGATCCCGGAACCGCGTCGGAGATCGCCAACTCGGTCGATCAGTCGGTACAGAACGTATCGTACCACCTCGATCGGCTCTGCGAAGCCGACCTCATCACGCCGACCAAGACGTGGTACTCCCAGAAGGGCCGGGAGATGACGGTGTACGCCCTCGCCACCGAACGACTCGTCGTCCAGTTCAGCGACAGCACCGATTGACATCCTCCCCGCGCTGAAGCGCGAGGCTTTCTCCTCGATTCTCCGTAATCGGCCGCACGTGCCTGTGCGGTGAATGACCGGCCACGAACGGACTTCGGCGGGCGCCGGATTACCACGCCTCGCCGCTCGCCAGGTCCACGTCGCCGTCGCCCTTCTCCGAGGGACACACGTCGGCGAGCACGCAGTCGCCGCAGTCCGGGTTGATCGCGGTACACGTCGCGCGGCCGTGATCGATCATGAGGTGCGTGAACTGTTGCCAGTCGCTCTCGGGAACGACCTCGAGCAGGTCCTGCTCTATCGACTCTGGGCGTTCCTCCTCCGTGATCCCGAGCCGGCGGGTGAGCCGTTGGACGTGGGTGTCGACGACGATTCCCTCCACCACGTCGTGGCCGTGTTGGAGCACGACGTTGGCGGTCTTGCGACCGACGCCCGCCAGATCGGTCAGCTCCGACATCGTGTCGGGCACCTCGCCGTCGTGTTTCTCGGCGATATCGGCGCACGCAGACCGGATGTACTTCGCCTTGTTGTTGTAGTAGGTGATCGAGTTGATCGCCTCCGCGAGCTCTTCTTGAGGCGCGTTCGCGTACTCTTCGGGCGTCTCGTACGTCTCGAACAGATCCGAACACACCTCGTTCACGCGCTCGTCGGTGCACTGCGCGGAGAGGATCACGGCGATGAGGAGCTCCAGCCGGTTCGAGTAGTTCAGCGAGATGGTCGAATCGGGGTACTCCTCGTACAGCCGGTCGAGGACCTCCTCGACCTGCTCCTCCCGTGGCTCCAGTGGCGTTCCCATGCCGATCCCTCCGCGCCGGCGCCATTGAACGATCCGGAAGCGGCGCGCCCTCCGCCCTGCCTCTCCGTTCCGAACCGGCAGATTCACGTCGACACCCCGACACGTCGAGACGTGTCCCGGTCCCGCGATCGGCGGCGGCGACGCCCGACGTACAGTCGTCGCCCTCAGGAGTTCTACTGGCTGTGGATCGCCGCGACGGCGACGTACGGCGTCGGCGACATCGTCTCGACGATCGCGTTCCTGGAATACGTCCCGACGATCGACGAGGCGAATCCGGTCGTCGCGCTCGCGCTCGACTCCTTCGGGCTCGGCGGGTTAGTCGTGTTGAAGATCGCCGTGTACCTGATCATGGTCTGGATCAGCGTCACCGGCGCCCGCGAGGGCGACGGACTCCTCTACTACTTCCCGCCCGTCCTGTTGACACTCGTCGGGACCTACCTCACCGCGAGCAACGTTCGGCTGCTGCTGCTCGCCTGAGGGCGGCCGGCGGCGGCCGGTCCCCCTATCGCTCGCTTCCGCCACCGACACCGGTTTGCGCCGGCGCGACCCACCGCTAGGCATGCTCTCGGACACCTCCGGCCTCCACCACGTGACGGGGATCGTCGGCGACCCCGGCGCACACGCCGCGTTCTACGCAGAGACTCTCGGCCTCCGGCTGCTGCGCCGGACCGTGAACTACGAGGACTCGCTCCAGTACCACCTCTACTTCGGCGACGCGACGGGCTCGCCCGGCTCCGTGTTCACCGTCTTCCCGGACCCGCACGGCGACCCCGGGCGCTCCGGCAAACCCGGGTACGCCGCCGTCGCCTTCGCGGTCCCGCCCGGCTCGCTCGGCTACTGGCGCGAGCGGCTGGCCGACCGTGGGGTCGCGGTCGAGGAGGTCCCCGCCTCCGACCGTTTCGGCGACAGCGCGCTCTCCGTCTCCGACCCCTCCGGGACCCGAGTCGAACTGGTCGAAAGCGGCGGTGACGGGGACCCGTGGATCGGCGGCGCCGAAGGGACTGCGGCCGACTCGGGCGACGCCACCGCGTCCGACCCGTCTCTCGAGTCGGATCCGGTTCCCGAGTCGGCCGCGATCCGCGCGCTGTACGGCGTCACCGCGCTCCCGACAGACCCGTACGGGACGGCGAGCATCCTCGACACGCTCGGCTTCGAGTACGAGGCGGAGGCCGGCGACCGGATCCGGTACCGCGCGCCGGGCGACCGCGCAACCGTCGTCGACCTCCTCGATCGGGACGCGCCGTACCTCCGCGAGGGGCCGGGCGCGCTCCACCACGCGGCCGTGCGCGTTCCCGACCGCGAGGCGCTGCTGGAGTGGCACGACCTGTTCCGCGACCGCGGCTACGACGTGTCGCGGGTGAAGGACCGCCACTTCTTCCACTCGCTGTACGTCCGCGGTCCGGGCGGGCTCCTCGTCGAGCTCGCGACGGAGGCCCCGACGCCCGACGGCCCACAGACCCCCGGACTCGCGGACCCCGACGCGACCGGCCACGCGACGGAGCTGTACCTCCCGCCGCGGTTCGAAGAGGACCGCGAGCTGATCGAGAGCCAGCTCCCCGCCTTCGAGCTCGGAGGCGGAGCCGACGCGAACGCCGGGGGAGACGCCGAGCGATGACGCGGAAGCTCTCGGGCGTCGAGGGGGCGCACGCGGACGCCACCCTGGAGACTGCCGGCGCCCCGGCCGCGGCCGCGGAGGTCGCGGTCGTGCTCGTCCACGGCCGCGGCGGGACGGCCGAGGGGCTGCTCCGCCTCGCCGACGAGTTCTACCGGCCGGGCACGGCGCTTTTCGCCCCGCAGGCGGTCCGCTCGAACTGGTTCCCGGCGGGCCACGACGCGCCGATCGCCGCCAACGAGCCGGCGCTGACCTCGGCGGTCGACTGCGTCGCGGCGGCCGTCGACGCCGCCGGCGATATCGGGATCTCGTCCGAGCGCGTCGTGCTCGTCGGCGTCTCGCAGGGCGGCGCGGTCGTGAGCGAGTACCTCCGGCGTCGCCCGCGGCGGTACGGCGGCGCGTTCGTCGCCTCCGCGGCGCTTCCGGGCGAGCACCCGACGGAGCGATCGGTCGAGACTGAAGCGGAGAACGGTGACCTCGCGGGCACGCCCGTCGCGCTCGACAGCGGCGAGGACGACCCCTACGTCCCGGTCGAACGCGTCCGCGCGACCGCGGAGGTGTTCCGTCGGGCCGGCGTCGCGGTCGACCTCCGGATCGACGAGGGCGACGGTCACGGCCTCTCGGACGCGACGATGGCGCGTATCGGCGACCGGATCGCGTCGCTGATCGAGGGCGACGGCAACGGCGGCGACCCCTCGGACGGCGAGTGAGACCGGTTCGCAAACCCGAACGTGTTCGCGACGCGGCTCATCCCCCTCGGGGAGCGAGTAGCGGTCGATGACCGAACTAGACGTCAGACGGCTCCCGCCGAGCGAGCGACACGACCGGATCCACGAGGCGTTCGCCGAACTGGACCCCGGCGAGACGCTCACCGTCGTCAACGACCACGAGCCGACGCCGCTCTACCACGAGATGGCGGCGGAGACGCCCGCGTTCGACGCGGACGGCTACGCGGTCGAGCGCGAGGAGGCGTCCCGGTTCGTCGCCGAGTTCCCGAAGGTCGACCCCGAGTCGGGCGCGGAGAAGGTCCGGCTCGCCGACCTCGACGGCGAGCCGCACGCGGCGGCGTTCCCGGGGCGCGAGCCGAAGACCGTCCGGCTGTCGCTGGACGCCGAGCAGAGCGTCCCCGAGCACACCCACCCCGACCGGACCGTCCTCTTCCACGCGCTGACGGGCGCGTTCGACGTTCGCCTCGACGGCGAGGAGCACGCGGTCGAGGCCGGCGAGATCGTCCGGTTCGACGGCGAGACGGCGGTCGAGCCGACCGCGACCGAGGACGCCACCGCGCTGGTGGTGTTGGCGCCGAACCCGGACAAGTGAGGCGGGACGACGATCGGAGCCGCCGTCGGCGTTTTATATGCCGCCGTCGAATCCGACCCATGGAGACGACCCGCCAGCGCATCGCCGACCGCCTCCGCGAGGGGCCGGCGACCGCGAGCGATCTCGGGGAGACGCTGTCGCTGCCGACGCCCGTCGTGTACGACCACGTGGAGCACGTCTCGCGGTCGATCGCGGACGACGGCACTGACGCGGAACTGCTGGTCGCGCCGCCCGAGTGCCGCGACTGCGGCTTCGACGGCTTCGACGACCCGATCAACGAGCCCTCGCGGTGCCCGGAGTGCAAGAGCGAGCGGATCGAGGAGCCGGCGTTCGTGATTCGATAGGGCCGTTCTCTCTGACTTACAGCTCCTCGAGCAGCGTTTCCGCCGCGTCGGCCGATGATCCCGGCCCGCGCGCGGTGATCAGGTCGCCGTCGACCGTGACGCTCGTGTCGGCGTCGAGCTCGGCGTCCCAATCGGCGCCCGCGAGGACGACCTCGTCTTCCACCCAGTACGGGAGCTTCCGGCCGTCGGGCATCACGTCGTCGTCGTCGACGATGTCCGCCTCCCACGCGTTCGGGAAGCCGGTGACGGAGCGTCCCTCGACCAGGGGCGTCCCGTCGGCCTCGCGCGTGAACGCCAAGATTCCGACCGCGTGGCAGACGACCAAGGCGACGCCCGCCTCGCCCGCGACCGCGTCGAGCAGGAGCTGGCGCGCGTGCCGGTCCTGGTTCACGTCCCAGACGGTGCCGTGGCCGCCGGGGAACACGACCGCGTCGTAGCCGTCGGCCGCGACCTGTGCGATCGGCTCCGGATCGTTCAGTCCCGGGTGCTCCTCGTCGACCTCGCGGAGCTCCGCGACCCGTTCTTCGCCCCCCGCGGCGTCCGGGTCGAGCGACCGCTCGTCGACGACCGGCGGCGATCCGGAGGGCGTCGCGACCGTCACGTCGACCCCCTCGGCTTCGAGCGTCGTCAGCGGCTCGATACACTCCTCGGCCCAGTACCCCTCTTCGCTCACGACGAACAGCGCGTCAGTCATGTGTGCCTCCCCGTTGACGCGCTCGACGGAAAAGGCGCCCGCGCCCGGAAGCGACGAGGGGCGTCGCGACATTTATAAGGAGTCGATCGGAACCCGGGGCCCGCTCACGTCGTGAACAGCTCGGTGTCGTCGGGGACGGCGAACAGCCCCATCCGGACGCCGGCGTCGAGCCAGCCGTAGCCGTACGAGTACGACGCGAGCGCGTTGACGGGGTCGCCGTCCTCGCGGAAGTGGCGCCCGTCGTCCAGATACGACTCCGCCATCTCCGCCACGTCGGCGGCGGCCTCGCCGAGGGGCGTGTCGGCGGGCGGGCGCGGCTCCGCGACCGCCAGCGCGTCTGCGAGCATCCGCTCGTAGCGGTCCGTCTTCTCCGCTAAGTCCGCGGCCATGCGAGCCGTTCCGGGGAGCGGTTCAAAAAGCCGTCGCCGAAGCGCAACCTCGATACCCCCGGAGCCGAAACGGGCGGACATGTACGAGGCCGTCCACGCCCGCCCCGACGGCGACGCGACCGCCGCCCGCCACGCCGCCACCGCGGCGCGGTACGGCTACGAGGGCGTCGTCGTCCGGACGCGGGAGGCGATCGACCCCGCCGGGGCAGGCGGGGGGGCCGGAACCGGCGGGCGGTCGAGCGACGCCGACGCGCTCCGCGAGGAGTACGGGATCGACGTGGTCGACGCGGTCGAGATCGACGCCGACGGCGCGACGAGCGCCTCGGGCGCGGTGGGAAACTACCGGTCCGACCGCACCGTGGTCTGCGTCGTCGGCGGCGACGACGGCCTCAACCGGTTCGCGGTCGAAGAGCCCCGCGTCGACGTGCTGGTCCGGCCGATGGACGGCTCGGGCGACTTCAACCACGTCCTCGCGAAGGCCGCCCGCGACAACGGGGTCCACGTCGAGTTCGACCTCGGCCCGCTGTTCCGCGCGACCGGCGGGAAGCGGGTCCGTGCGCTCGCCGACCTCCGGAAGCTCCGCGAGATCGTGACCTACTACGACGCGCCCCACGTCGTCAGCGCGAACCCGCGGTCGCATCTCGAACTCCGCGCGCCGCGCGAGGTCGTCGCCGCCGCCGAGGCGGTCGGGTTCGACGCCGAGTGGGTCCGCGAGGGGCTCCGCGCGTGGGGCGAGATCGCGGCCCGCAACCGGGAGCGCCGCTCCGAGGCCTTCATAGAGCCGGGGGTCCGACGTGGCAGGTATGAAGAAGACGGTTGAGGAGCACGCCGCGCGCTTCTCCGAGAAGGCGGCGGAGTACGACGACTCGAAGAGCGACGAGTACCACGCCTGCGCGAGCCTCGTCGTCGACTACGCGGACCCGAACGCCGACGACGTGGTCCTCGATCTCGGCGCCGGCACGGGCGCCATCGCGCTGGCGCTCGCGCCCGACGCCGAGCGCGTGCTGGCGCGGGACGTTAGCGAGGGGATGATGGACGAGGGACGCCGCAAGGCCGACGAGCGCGGCATCGAGAACGTCGAGTTCGCGTACGGCGAGTTCCGCGACCCCGAGGTCGCTCCCGACCGGCGGGTCGACGTCGTCACCTCGAACTTCGCGCTCCACCACCTCGCGGACGACGAGAAGCGCGAGGCGATCCGCGAGATGGCCGACACGGGCGCCCGCCGGATCGTCCTCGGCGACGTGGCCTTTTTCGAGGAGCCGGACCCGGAGGCGCCGTTCTACGGCCCCGAGGTCGACGATCCCGCTACCGTCGGCACGCTCGTCGAGGCGTTCACCGCCGAAGGGTTCGCGGTGACCGCGGTCGAACGCGTCCACGATCAGGTGGCCGTGATCGTCGCGGAGCGCGGGGACGCGCTCTCCGGGTGACTCCGCCGTGAAACACCTCCCCAAACACCTCCGACCGCGCTGGCGGTACCTCGCGGTCGGGATCGAGACGTGGCCCGACGCCGCCCTCGGGCGCCGCGCGTTCCAGCGCGCGCTGTGGTACGCCGCGGGCAACCTCCTCGGCGACGCCGGGAGCGCCGACGCCGACCTCACGCTGCTGTCCTTCTCGCACGGCGACGGCGAGGGGGAGGCGATCGTCCGGGCCCGTCACGGCCACGTCGACGACGCCCGCGCGGTGATCGGGTGCGTGAGCGAGGTCGACGACGACCCCGTCGGGATCCGCGTTCGTGGGATTTCGGGGACGGTGCGTGCCTGTGAGGAAAGATATATGGGTCGCGCGGGCGGTACTTCGACACAGCGAGACGTCGCGTTCGAAGGCGCCGAGCGGTCCGCGGTCGTGCGCGGCGACGCGCGCGACGTGCGGACCGGGTCGGGGTACGTCGGCGCGGCGGCGTTCGACACCGAGTGATATCATGCAGGGCCAATCCCAACAACAGGCGTACGACCGAGGAATCACAATCTTCTCTCCCGACGGCAGGCTCTACCAGGTCGAGTACGCCCGGGAGGCGGTGAAACGGGGGACCGCGAGCGTCGGCGTCCGCGCCGAGGACGGCGTCGTCCTCGCGGCGGACAAGCGCGCCCGGTCCCCGCTGATGGAGCCGGAGAGCATCGAGAAGCTCCACAAGGCCGACGACCACGTCGGCGTCGCGAGCGCCGGCCACGTCGCCGACGCCCGCCAGCTCATCGACTTCGCGCGCCGCCAGGCGCAGGTGAATCGCCTGCGCTACGGCGAGGCGATCGGCATCGAGACGCTCACCAAGAACATCACCGACCACATCCAGCAGTACACGCAGGTCGGCGGCGCGCGCCCCTTCGGCGTCGCGCTGATCGTCGGCGGGATCGAGAACGGCGAGCCGCGCCTGTTCGAGACCGACCCGTCCGGCACCCCCTACGAGTGGCAGGCGCTCTCGATCGGCTCCGACCGGAGCGACCTCCGCGACTACCTCGAAACCGAGTACGAGGAGGGCCTCTCGATCGACGAGGCGGTCGGGCTCGCGCTCGACACCCTCGCGCAGTCGAACGACGGCGAGCTGTCTCCCGACGGGGTCGGCGTCGCCACGATCACGGTCGACGACGAGGAGTACGCGGAGCTTCCGGCCGACGATATCGAGGAGGTCCTCGCCGATCGCGACCTGCTCGCGGGCGACGACGAGGCCGATGACGACGAGTCCGGAGACGCGGACGCGGACGCCGACGAGACCGACGACGAGGAGTAACGCGGCGGCAGTCGTCCGCGGGCGCGCTTCCGGCTTTTCCAGTTTGGGTGTCCGCTTCCAGTTTGCGTGTCCGCTTCCAGTTTGCGTGTCCGCTTCCAGTTTGAGTTTCGCCGGCGGTCGGGAGAGTTATGCCGCCGGGGACCGACCGACGACGCGTGCAGAAGACGGTACTCATCACCGGCTGTTCCTCGGGCATCGGGCGTGCCGCGGCGCGCGCGTTCCTCGACGAGGGGTGGACCGTGTACGCGACCGCGCGGAACCCCGCGGACATCGAGACGCTCGGCGAAGCGGGCTGCGAGCTTGCGACGCTCGACGTCACGGACCAGGACGACGTGGACCGCGTCGTCGATCGAATTCTCGACGAGGAGGGCGCGATCGACGCGCTGATCAACAACGCCGGCTACGGCCAGTTCGGCCCGGTCGAGGACGTGCCGACCGCGAAGGTCCGCGAGCAGTTCGACGTGAACGTGTACGGTCCCCATCGGCTCATCAAGGCCGTCCTCCCCGGAATGCGTCGCGAGCGCGACGGGACGATCGTCAACGTCTCGTCGGTCGCCGGGCGGGTGTCGTTCCCCGGCGGCGGCGTGTACAGCGGCTCGAAGTTCGCGGTCGAGGCCATGTCGGACGCGCTCCGCAACGAGGTCGCGGAGTACGGGATCGACGTGGTCGTCGTCGAGCCCGGCCCCGTGCGGACGAACTTCTCGAAGCGCGCGGAGCGAGAGGCGGGTGGCGATGACGCGGACGGCGAGGCGGCCGACGGCGGCGGGGGCGAAGGCGACGGGACCGACGACGGCGGCCTCGACCGCTCCGGCGCCTACGAGGAGTTCTACGAGCTGTTCGAGGACACGCAGCTGATCGGCGGCGACGGCCCCGGCGCGATCGAGCCCGAGGTCGTCGCCGACGCGATCGTCAACGCCGCGAGCGCGACGCAGCCGCCGGCGCGGGTCCAGCCCGGCACCGCCGCCCGGATCGGCGTGCTCGCGCGATTTCTGCCCGACGCGATCCTCGATCGGGGGTACGAGTTCGTCCGGAAGTACACGAGCTGACCGCGGCTCGGCGGCGGTCGAACCGACCGCTACTCGTCGCGACCCGCACCGACCGCGAACGGACTCTCTCCCTCCCGCCACTCCCAGCCGGGGAGCCGCGTCTGGAACCCGGCCGCGAGCGCGGCGTCGAGGTCGTCGGCGCCGGCCGCGCCCGCGCCGTCGGCGGTCTTGTCCTCCGCGACGTGCACGTCGACGAAGTGGAACGTCGCCTGCGCGAGCAGCGAGAGCGGGCGGCCGCCGGCGATCGTCGCGGCCAGCTCGCGGCCGAGGACCTCGTCGACGACGAATCCGGGGTAGTCGCCCGCCACGTCGAGGTCGCGGAGCAGGGCGGCGCAGCCGGCCACGTTGACCGCGGTCTCGCCGTCGGCGAACACCGCGTCGACCTCGCGTCGGTACGCCTCGGGGGTGACCGAGTCCACCTCGGTCTCGAAGAGCCGGCCCAGCCGCTCGCGGGTCTCGTTGATGACGGGAACGACGACCGGGGCTCGATCGCGGGCCCAGGCGTGTTCGTCGCGGACGGTCTCGGGCGTGATACGCATGTACTCGCCGTTCGCGGTCGGGAGGTTTCCCATTTGCGAAGGGGTTTTATAACGACCGGGCCAATTATCGGGCAAGCGGGTTTTCGCTGGCTGTTCCCGCACGGAACCACCTACGGACAGTACTACCACTATGCCTACCCCGTCACGGTCGACCGTTCGGCGTCGATCCGCGTCCCGATACACGGCGCGACTCGACGACGACGGCGGTCCCGACGACCCGCAGTGAGATATGAGTCAAGTCGATAAGCAACTCGATACCCTGAAATCAGAGATCGAACAGGAGATTCCGAACGACATCACGGTCACCGACGTGAAATACGAAGGGCCGGAGCTGGTCGTGTACACGCGCGACCCCAAGGAGTTCGCCGGCGACGGCGATCTCATCCGACGGCTCGCTTCCAAACTCCGGAAGCGGATCACGGTCCGTCCGGATCCGAGCGCCCTCTCACCCCCGGCGCGCGCCGAGGAGGAGGTCCGGTCGGTGATCCCGGAGGAGGCCGGCGTGACCGACCTCGACTTCCACGAGGACACCGGCGAGGTCGTCATCGAGGCCGAGAAGCCCGGCATGGTGATCGGTCGCCGCGGCTCGACGCTCCGGGAGATCACCCAGGAAGTCGGCTGGACCCCCGAGGTCGTTCGGACGCCCCCGATCGAGTCCTCCACCGTCTCGAACGTGCGCGGATTCCTGAAGAACGAGCGCGAGGAGCGACGCGACATCCTCGAACGCGTCGGCCGGCAGATCCACCGCGAGGAGATGTCCGACGACGAGTGGGTCCGGATCACGACGCTCGGCTGCTGTCGCGAGGTCGGGCGCGCCGCCTTCATCCTCTCGACGCCCGAGACGCGGATCCTGATCGACTGCGGCGACAAGCCCGGCGCGGAGGGCGAGGTGCCGTACCTGCAGGTCCCCGAGGCGCTCGGGGCCGGGGCCGCGACCCTCGACGCGGTCGTGCTCACCCACGCCCACCTCGACCACTCGGCGCTCATCCCGCTCCTCTTCAAGTACGGCTACGACGGCCCGATATACACGACGGAGCCGACCCGCGACCTGATGGGGCTTCTCACCCTGGACTACCTCGACGTCGCCGCCAAGGACGGGCGCACGCCGCCCTACGAGTCGTCGCAGGTCCGCGAGGCGATCAAACACACGATCCCGCTGGAGTACGGCGACGTGACCGACATCGCGCCGGACGTGAAGCTCACCTTCCACAACGCGGGCCACATCCTCGGCAGCGCGGTGACCCACTTCCACATCGGCGACGGCCTCTACAACGTCGCCTTCTCCGGTGACATCCACTACGAGGACACCCGCCTGTTCAACGGCGCCGTCAACGACTTCCCGCGGGTCGAGACGCTCGTGCTGGAGTCGACGTACGGCGGCCGCGACGACTACCAGACCGACCAGGCCGACTCGGAGGAGGCGCTGAAGGAGGTCATCAACGAGACGTACGAGCAGGGCGGGAAGGTCGTCATCCCCGCGTTCGCCGTGGGGCGTTCCCAGGAGATCATGCTCGTCTTAGAGGAGGCGATGCGGAACGGCGACATCCCGGAGATGCCCGTCCACCTCGACGGCATGATCTGGGAGGCGACCGCGATCCACACCACCTACCCCGAGTACCTCAGAGACGACCTCCGCGACCGGATCTTCCACGAGGACGAGAACCCGTTCCTCGCCGACCAGTTCAACCACATCGACGCCGGCGAAGACGAGCGGCAGGAGGTCGCCGACGGCGACGAGTGTATCATCATCTCCACCTCGGGGATGATCGAGGGCGGTCCGATCATGTCGTGGCTCCGCCACATCGGATCGGACCCGAAATCGAACCTCGTGTTCGTCGGATACCAAGCGCAGGGGACGCTCGGCCGCCGGATCCAGAACGGTTGGGACGAGATCCCGGTCGACGGCTGGGGCGGCGGCGGCCGCGGCGACACGCTCACCCTGGAGATGGGGACGGAGGTCGTCGACGGCTTCTCCGGCCACGCGGACCGACAGGGGTTAGAGAACTTCGTGAAGACGATGAATCCGCGCCCCGAGAAAGTGCTCTGCGTCCACGGCGACGAGCGCTCCGTACAGGACCTCTCGTCGGCGCTGTACCACGACTACAACATGCGGACGTTCGCGCCGAAGAACCTGGAGACGTTCCGGTTCAAGTAGGACTCCGACGGGCGACACGGCCGGTCCGGTCCGCCGAGAGAGGACTTTCGGATCCGTTCTCAACCGCTACAAATACAGACATAGATATTTTAACACGGACTCTTGTGTTTCACCACGAGGGCACAGACACATGACCTCGCCGCGCGTAGCGGCGCTGTTGTGCTCTCGTCGGGAACGCACGTCGATGGTACATATGAGCGGCTGCCCCCGACTCGCGGGGATTCTCGCCGCTCGGTTTCGCCCGCAACGCGCCCGAGGCCGAGAGTCCGCTGACCGGTCCGCGTCCGGATCCGCCGTCGACGAACACGAAGGAAAAAAAGTCCGACATGTCTGTACATCACGTCGCCTACGTCCTCCTAATCGCCGTCGCCGCTGGGCTGTCGGCGTTCCTCTCGGTCGTCGCCCTGCGCAACCGCGACATCGCGGGTGCGCTACCGCTCGGCGTCCTGCTTGTAGGCGTCACGGTTTGGGCAGGCGGGAAGATCGCCGAGCTCGCGAGTCCGGGGCTGTCGGCGTCCGTGTTCTGGGCGAACGTCCAGTATTTCGGGATCGTCGCCGTCATCGCGATGTGGCTGCTCTTTGCGCTCGCGTACACCGGTCGGAGCCGGTGGCTGACCGGCCGCACCGTGCTCCTGTTGGCCGTCGAGCCGGTGCTCGTGTTGGTCGCGATCTGGACGAACGGGCGCCACGGGCTGTTCCGGACCGGGACGGACCTCGTGTCGCACGGATCGCTCACGGGCGTCACGTCGATCCCCGGCCCGGCGTTTTGGATACATACGGCGTACTCGTACCTCCTCCTGTCGGTCGGAGCGGTACTCATCGTCCGGCTGTTGGTCCGGTCAGATCACCTGTACCGCAGCCAAGCTATCGGGGTGCTGCTCGCGGTGTGCTCCCCGTGGATCGGCAACGGAGTGTTCCTCCTCGGCGCCACGCCGCCCGCGATCGACACGACGATCATCGGCTTCTCGATCACGGGCGTCGCGTTGACCGTCATCACCGTTCGTCACCGGTTGTTCGACATCGTTCCGGTGGTCCGCGAGGTGGCCCGCGACAAGGTGATCGAGAGCATGACCGACGCCGTCGTCGTCGTGGACCACCGGGGCCGACTCGTCGACGGCAACCCGGCCGCCGAGGCGCTCTTGGACCGAGATATCACCGACGTGATCGGACGGCCGCTGGCGGAGGCGTTTCCCGATCTCGCCGCCGCGATAGACGGGGGTGCGATGGACGGGGACGCCACGGACACCGACGCGAACGGCCGAGACGCGGATGAGGAGAATTCGTTCCAGACGGAGTTCGAACGAAAGAAGGGGAGTGCGGTCCGCTACTACGACGTGCGGGTCTCGCCCCTTCAGCGCGGCTTCGGAGCGCTGACCGGGCGACTGATCAGCCTCCGGGACATCACCGATCAGCGACAGCGGGAGCAACAGCTGGAGGTGTTAAACCGGTTATTGCGTCACAACTTCCGCAACGACGCGACCGCCATTCAGGGGAACGCATCGCTCCTCAGGGACGACGTCACGGACCCCGATGCTCTGCGGCACCTCGAAACGATCGAACGGACCGTCGAGACGATGATCGAGCGCAACGAGCGGTTCTCTCACCTGATGGGGCGTCTAGACGACTCCGCCCGCGAGTCGATCGACCTCACGGCCGAACTCAAAGAGCTGGTCGCGACCAAGCGCCGCCGACATCCCGAGGCCGCGATTGCGTTCGACCGCACGGAACCGGCGTGGGTCGACACCGGCGGAATCGTCGTCTCGGCGCTCGACGAGCTACTCACTAACTCGATCAAGCACAACGACGCCGACCGCCCGCGAGTGCAGATCGCGATCACGACGCCGGAGCGACGCGAGAGCGACACCGTCCGGCTTCGGATACGCGACAACGGTCCGGGGATCCCCGACCGCGAGATTGGACCGATCGACCGGGGGACCGAAACGCCGCTCGAACACGCGAGCGGTGTCGGTCTCTGGCTGGCGACGTGGATCATCCGCGAGGTGGACGGGTCTCTCAGCTTCTCCGAGACCGAGGACGGAACCGCGGTGACGGTGTCCCTTCCCGCGGATCGATCGACCGAGTTCGCGTGAGGTTTTAACCACCGCGGTCGAGTACACCACGTATGCGAATCGCGCTCATTGCCCACGACGAGCTGAAAGACGAGATGGTCGAGTTCGTCACCGCTCACGCCGACGCGCTCGGCCAGTGTGAACTCGTCACCACTGGAACGACGGGTAAACGCATCGCCGACGAGACGGGACTGGCGGTGAATCGACAGGCCTCGGGGCCGTACGGGGGGGACCTCCAGATCGGAGCGAAGATCGCCGACGGGGCGATAGACGGGGTCGTCTTCCTCCGCGATCCCCTCACCGCGCAGGCCCACGAGCCCGACATCTCCGCGCTCCTGCGCGTCTGCGACGTGAAAGACGTCCCGCTCGCGACGAACGTCGCCTCCGCGGAACTGCTCGTCGACGGACTCCTCGGCGAGGCGTGACCGCGGGAGTGACGCCGCTCGGCGCGAGTGCCTCTCGGAGCTCCCCGCGTCTCCCGCGGACCTCTCTCGGTCGAGTATCAGACCGGATAACCGGGAGGACGCCGTTTTTACCCGACCGGCCGTAGCCCTCCCTGATGACGCGCCGATCCCGGACCCGACTCGCCGCCCTCGCCGCGATCTCCGCCGCGCTGCTGCTCTTCTCGGCGACCGTCGCGAGCGGGGCGGTCGTCGGTGTCGCCGTCGCGACGCCGGGCGGCGGAGATGCGGACGCGGGTGGCTCGAACGGTGGAGTCGCCGAGGGCGACGGCGACCGTGTCGATCCCCCGACACGGTGCTTCGCCGGCGAGGGGTACCCGATCTCCATCGGCGATCAGGGGGCGGCGATCGAGACGCTCGTCCACCTCTCCGTGCTGACCGATCCGGCCGCGGGCAACGAGTTCGGGATGGAGGCGGCGGGGACGCTCGACGGCGATCCGATCGTGACGCTCGCCGCCGGCGTCAGGCTGACCGCGCGCGAAGCCGTCTCGAACGGCGTCGATCCGTTCGCGGCGTTCGACGTGCTGTACGCCTACGAGCTCCGGCTCCCGATGTTCTCCGGCTCCGTCGGCGATTCGGAGTACCGCGACGACGGCTCGCCGATCGAGTCGAGCGCGGGCGCGGTGCCCTGCTAATCGGCCCCGTCGCGGTCGGCAGGCGATTCGATCCCCCGGACGATTCCCAGGAGCTCTCGGCGCGCGTCCGCCGGGCTCCCCCCAGAGGGGTACGGACCCTCGCCGATGGGGTACGCCCCGCCGCCGAGGAGGTACTCACCGGACTCCCAGACCGCGAGCAGCGCCTCGATCGGCGTGCGTCGCTTCTCGGTTCCGACGCGCGCGACGCCGCGGAACGTCGAGAGCGTCGCCCGCGACGCCCTCGGATCGTCGACCGCGATCGCTCGGTCGCCGCGGTGTTCCACTTCGGCGATGTCGCGCTCGGCGAGCCGTTCGCGGAACCCCGACCGCGCCCGTCGCTCGACGAGCGCGGTGAGGACGGCGTTCGGCGGGGTCTCCGGACGAATGTGCAGGCGACTCGCGAAGCAGAACGGGCGCGGCGGCCTCGCCGCGGCGCGCTCGTACCGCACCGTGCTCGCGTCGACCGAGACGGGGCCGGCGGCGAACGCCCGCTCCGTCGTCTCGTCGACGCGCTGCCAGTCGCCGAGGCGCTCGCGGGGGACGACGGGCGGATCCATGGGCGGCGTTTCCCGCCGGGGGAAGTAAAAGGGATGCGGCGATCAGCGGAGTTCGACGGCTTCGGGCCGCCTCAGTGGTCGTCTTCGCGCCACTTGTGTTCGCACTCGGTACAGACGAAGAACCGGGTCTCGGACTCGTCTGCCGACCGGATCTGCTGCATGTACCAGTACGCGCGGTCGTTCCCGCACTCCGGGCAGTGGGCGGTCGTCTGCGGGAGCCCCTTGTCCTCGGCGTCGCTCACGTCGACGATCTCCGACTCGACCTGCGACTCGGTGGTCCACTCGTCGTCCTCATCCTCGCGTCCGATCTCGTAGCCGCAGGAGTCGCATACCCAGTGGTCCTCGCCCTCGCCGGACTTCATCATCGATCCGCACTCGTCGCAGAACTTCATGGCGGAACCAACCGCGGATCGTATATAAACGGCGGGATCGCGGCGCGAGAGAGACGCTTCCCGTCGCCCGTCACCGCCCGGCGTCGACGTGCTCGGCGAGCGCGAACCGGACGCGCTCCTCACCGCTCCCCTTCGTCTCGCGACCCGTGACGACGATCCGACCGATATCGGCCGTGTTGCCGACGTGCGTCCCGGCGCAGGCGGTGCGGTCGTAGGGCGCCTCGTCGGTCCCGACGCCGTCACCGCCGTCGCCGCCGTCGCGGTCCTCCGCGCCACCGACACCGCCGATCTCCACGATCCGCAGTTCCGCGATCGACTCGGGAAGCAGATCGATCCGGGTGCGGTCGGTGTCGAGCGTCGCCTCCGCCTCCGCGCGGTCCATGCTGTAGCTCCGCACGGGGCGCCCGTCGGCCACGAGCTCGTTGAGCCGGTCCTCGATCCGCGCGAGGTCGCCGTCGTCGAAGCGGTCGTAGGCGGCGTCGAGGTGCGCGTGGTCGTCGTAGAGCTGATTCCCCGTCGTCGTCGCGTCGAACTCGGACAGCAGCAGCGCCGACAGCAGGTGCTGTGCGGTGTGGTACCGCGAGTGCGCCGCGCGGCGGTCGGGGTCTATCTCGCAGGCGACCTCAGTCCCCGGCTCCGGGAGGCCGAGCGCGTCGTCCGACCCCCCCGCGCCGTCGGTCGGTTCGACCTCGTGGTACACCGTGTCCGCCATCTCGACGTCGACGACGCGCCACCGGGCCTCGCCGTCTCCGTCGACCGCGCGAACCGTCCCGGTGTCGTGGGGCTGGCCGCCGCCGGTCGGATAGAAGTGGGTCCGGTCGAGGACGAGCCGGTCCGGATCGGAGAGGACGCGCTCGACCGTCGCCTCGAACGTCGTCACCGCGTCGTCCGCGAGGTAGAGTCGCTCGGTCACGGCTCCGGGAAGGGCCGCCGCCGAGATATATCCTCGGCTCGCCGCGGCCGCCTCGGGGCGCACCGGCCGGAAAACCGTCTCGCGACGTCCGCGGCGGCAGAGTCGGGCGCACTCATGTCTCTGAACGGCTGTGTTGAATCGTCATACGGCGGCGAGGGGGCCGCTCGATCAAAGGAGTTGAAGCGGGAGGCTTCAGTCCGAGCTTCACAAGCTACTGGGGCCTGATCGACCGCGGTGGTTATCATACCCGATACTTTGACCGAAAGCTTATCAAATTCAGATCGACGAGGTGTTAGTAGTAGCCTGCCGGGGCACTTGATGCCGCTTCGTCGAGAATACTCATGACACCGCCCACGACACCTCGAAGACGGGAACGGGGGCAGTCGAACCTCATCGGGTTCGTCCTGTTGATCGGGATGATTGTCGTAGCAGCGTCGGTGACCCTCTACTTCGGGACGGCCGTGATGGGCGACCTCAGGGGCGAAATTCAGGGGCAAGACGCGGAACAGACGATGCGGGAGATCGACTCCCGGCTGAGTGAGGTCGCGTTCAGCGACAACCTCGAACACACGCTCGCTTTCGACCCCAGCGAGGGGCAATCGGTACGCATCGCCGACAACGCGGAGATGGTGATCGAACTCGACGGCGGCCCGGGCTGTACCCCGTTCGTGATTCCGATGGGATCGCTTCACTACGAGAGCGACGGTCACTCGACCGTCACCTATCAGGGCGGCGGGATATGGAGAGCGACGCCGAGCGGCAACGAGATGGTCTCGCCTCCCGATATGGAGTACAAGGACGGGACGCTGACGTTCCCGTCCGTGAACATCAACGGCAGCGCCGGCGGACAGGTGGAGACGCTCCAGGCGACGAAGAACCTCGAATACTCTCGTGAACGCTCTCGGGAGTACTCCCGACTGATGGCGAACTGCTCGAACGCGTCGCAGATGACCGTTACCGTCGAGAGCCGCTACGCCGACGTGTGGGGCAAATACCTCGAAAGTGAAGTCTCGACGAATTCGACGTACGACCTCGACAACGCCGATCCCGACAGCGACTCGGTGACGGTAACGATCTCCGAGGGCGTGGACTTCGGCGTCGGGGGGAACGAAAGCGAGATCAGCGTCTCGGAGAACGCGACTGTCTCGACGACGGTCTTGGGAACGGAGGTGTCCAGTCAACGAATCTGGTTTGGCGGCATGCGAAAAAACTGGGCCCCGGTTACGATGGGAGTCGTGACCGACGACGAACAGCTGCGGCCGTGGCCCGACGGACCGTACGATCCCGGTGAGCCCGTCACCGCCGAGCAGAACCTCAACGACCGAGAGACCCAGCTTTCCGAGTGGACTCACGAGTTCGAAGTCGAGGCGGGAGCGACGGTGTCGGTCCGAGCGACGCAGTGGTCGTGTGCCGATTACGACTACGCCGGGGCGGACACGTACGAGGGAGCGACGTGGTATCACTACAACTGCGACGACCTCGGCTCGGTGAATCTCCGGACGGACGCGTCGGCGGGTGAGAATCCGGAGAACGTCAGGGTGCTCAAGAACGGCGACGAGATGCCGGTGATAGAGACGAGATACCGGCAACGCAACGCCGAAGAAGTTCTCGGCCCGCTGCTCAACGAGACGGGACACCTACAGCTCGAGGACAACCAAGTGGTGTTCCTCTTCGAGATCACCGACCCGGACGCCACGTGGGAGAGCGCGAAAGACGATGTCGGCGACCCCAATTACAACGACGCGATCGTACTGTTGGAGATAGAGGACCAGGAGAGCAAGGAGGTCGCCGGTGGGTTCGAGATCAGGCTGACGACGAACGAGGTCATCATCGAGACCACCAACGAGTGAGCGAAGCGCTCAGCGAACGAAATCGAGCCGCCCGTCTCGGTCTCAACCGGGCCTTGCCGTCACGGGCCCGTTACGGCAGGAACCCCACCGTCACCTTGGTCGTCCGAACGAATACGGTATCTGCCTCGCACGTGTAGCCCGCTGCCGTCTGGTTCCATCCCTCGCGTTCGGCGAACCACCTTTCCCAAGCGTTCCGGTGACGTGACTCCTCAACCCGGACAGTCACGTTTCGAGCCACGTCGGCCTCGTTGACGACGGTCCCGTTTACCCGCCTCGGGTAGTATATCCCGGATTCCTGCTTCGCGACCGTGACCAGTACCGATCCGTCCGCACTCGTCGACGTGACGTTACCGCGCGGATCGATCTCGACCAACGAGATGATCGCCGTCCCCTCTCGACACGTCACGGTCGGTGGGCGCGACACGAACCCGTATTCGTCGTTCGTCCGTAGGACCGCTCCGTTCTCGTAGCTTATTTCGGTCTCGTCTTTCGTGTACGAGAGTGACCCGGTTCGGACGGTCTCCGCGAACGTCCCGTTATCGAGTCCAACGGACACGGTAAACCTCGCGCTGCGGTCCAGCGATAACGTGCCTCCTGAGAGTCGGAACTCGCCCGCCCGTGTCGGCGCGTTTCCCCGCTCGATGTCGTGAAAGTTCTCCGCGAGCACCGACATCGCGCGCTCGGTGTTGTCTATCTGTTCCTCCTGTTGTTGCTCGGTGATCGCGGCGAACCCGCCGGTGTACACGGCGCTGACAGCGAGTAGGATGAGTGAAAACGAGAGGACGAACCCGACCATATCGCTCACGGCGCGCTCGTTCGCAGTCATGGCTGCGCACGCTCCACGCGGACCGCGGTCCCGTTGTGAGCGAGCCTGATCTCCCCTCCGAAGGCGGTCGACTCGACGGTGTCGATGTCGTCGCGGACGGGGATCACGACCGGGGTTTCGATCGCCCGCGATTCGAGCACGAGGCAGGCGTCCGTCCGACAGTCACCGTAATTCGACGTCAGTCGCACTCGGTAGCGTGAGTTCACGACCCGCTCGGGATGTGACGTCTCGACGGTCATCGTCGAGTTCGTCGGGTCGGCGACGCGGTCCAGTGCCGTGAGTTCGGTCCCGATCCGTTCTCCGATCGTCGTGAGCTCGCCCTCTACCGCCCGCTCGCGTTGCGTCTCGACCGCGCCGCCCGCGGTGATGATGAGCCCGGCGATCAGCACGGAGGTGATCCCCATCGTGAGCACGTGTGTCAACGCGACCGAAACCCCCCGCCGGTCGCCCCGAAGCCGGTCTGTCACACCGAGACCTTTCATTCCGAATCTCCCCCGAGCCGGACCGTGATCTGCGACTCCGCGGACACTTTGTCGCTCACGTATTCGACGTCGACGACGGCGGTCGACAGCTCGCGGCTGACGTACGGCTGACCGTCACTCGGGTCGGTGTGGAAGTTCCCGGTATCGACGTCGCTGGCCTCGTCGACGAGGATATGATACGCGCCGCCGGACCGGTGACCGTTTTCCACACGGAGGTCGTACGGGGCGTCCAGTCCCGGGGCGAACGCGAAGCGCTGGGTTCCGTCGATCGCTCCGCCGGTGACGTTCAGCCGAGTCGCGTTCCCCGAGACCGACTCGCTGACCGTGGTTCCGTTGTCGTACGTGACCTCGACGCTGACGGTATTCGACGGGCCTTGGCTAACGTTGAGGCGCCAATCGCCGCCGTCCTCGCCCTCGGCGATGAACGTCGTCGGCGTCGGGCTCCGCGGTTCGATGACGAGCTCGAACGGGGTGGACTCGTTGAACGTCGCGTTCTCTACGAGAGTCCAGTCGCTTTGGTTCGACCGCGAGAGGACGGCTCGCGAGCGGTTGCTCTGCCGAAGGACCTCTCTTTCGAGACCGGACGCGCTCTCGTTCAGCGTCACATCGAGATACGCCGGCCGCCGGTCGACGATCTGCTCCGCTTTCCGATCGCCGTAAACGGTCAACGTCGCGTTCAACTCGTGGACGTCGACGTAGCGGTCTCGTTGTCCGAGTCTGTCGGAGAGGCGGTCGACGTCCGTTCGAACGACTTCCAACTGTCGCTCTACCTCGTTCATCTCTCCGAGGGAATTTCCGGGGTTGGTGTTTTGGGTGTAGATCGTGGAGTTCAGCACGACGACGAGTGCCAATAGGCTCGCCGCCATCACGACCGCCCCCACGAGCATCAGTTGACCGCGGTCGTCGAGGTTCGGGATCACCAGACGACCACCCGTACTTCGACCACGTTTACCAGCGTCGGGTCGTCGAGGTCCTCGGCGTAGAACTTCGAGGCGTTCCCTCCGAGGGTACCGCCGGGACCGTGTGTCAACTCCATCCCGTCGTGAAGCGCTATTGAACGGGTCGAGGTGACCGCGTTTCGACCGGGGGTGCCTTGGACGAACAGCGGCTCCGTCTCCGTCGTCTTCCCCCGCGTCTGATAATCCAGATAGACGTTGTACCGATAGAACCGGGAAGTGAACGTCTCTTCGAGGAGAAGGCACAGCGTGAGCGGCTCGTCCGCTATCGTTTCGGGGCAGGCGTCGCCGGGCTGGTACGCGGTCGGCCACCCCGATTGTCCGTCCTGGGAGTCCCAGTACAGTGCGGCTTCGCGAAGCGCGTCCCGCTCATGAGCAGTCGCGAGCACGTCGTCTGTCTGCGTGCCCAACTGTGCCATCGTTTCCCGATCGATCGTTCCGGCCGTGGTGGGCGTGATCACCACCGCAGTCGTCGCTAACAGTAGCGCCGTGAGGATCACGACTGCGGAGATAACACCTTCGAGAGTGTACGCTTGCCCGCGATCCACGTCGGACGGCGGTCGCCGCTTCGGCGGACCGGTTACCATAGTCGCACCTCGATACGACAGGTGGCCGTACAGGTGTGGTTACCTGCGTAGCCCGACTCAGGGACGACGACGCGTGTCGCAGCGGCCGTGGACTCGCCCTGATACGGTGGGCCGACGGCATGTTGGACCGTCCCGTTTCCGTCCACGAGCGTCACGTTCACCTCGCTCTGTTCGGCCGTCGGTATCCCGTCCAAGTTAGACTCGTTGGCGAAAAACGAATCAGTTTCAGCGCCGTCGAGCACGTTCTTCGAGTCGGGTTGGGTGACCTCCGAGAGCACTTCGGCGGCGTACCTGTCTGCCTGTGCGGTCTGTGAAGCGTCGACGGGCGCTGTAAACGGTGTGAAGAGAGTCGGAATGAATCCCACGACGAACGCGGTCGTGAGGAGGAATATCGACACCCCGATGACGTAGTCTTGGACCGTCTGCGCGCGGTCACCCGACATAGATCCACACCCCCAGCGCCAGCGTCATCAGGATCACGGCGAACTTGACGCCGGAGACCAGCTCCGCGTCGCGGATGTAGCCGCTGATGAACCCGGAGAGGACCGCCTGAATCGTCACCGCGTGGAAGAACAGCAGCGAGAGCAGGTCGGGGTCGACCCCGCCGCCGCCCCCGAACCCCGCCCCGCCGGCGCTCCCGCCGCCGTCGCTCTGGGAGACCAGGTCGCCCATCACGTCGATGAACTGCGTCTGGAGGATGGCCATCACGCCGAGCAGCGTGATGTACGTCATCACGATGATCGCCACCTGCATCCGCGTCCGCGACTTTCGCTCGCGTTCGATGTCGTCCTGGTTCTCCGAGGCCTGCGCGGCCGTCGTCAACACGTCCGTGATCTGCGAGGAGGCCTCCTGCGCCTCGGTGATCAGCTTCACCGTCCGCGCGAGCCGGGGGACGGCGTACTCGTTGTTGAACTCCACCAGCGCGTCCCGCAGGCTCATCCCGTAGTTCACCTTCGCGTGGATCACCTCGAACTCCTCCGCGAGCTTCCCGCTCGACGTCTCCGAGACCGTGCGCACGGATTCGAGCAGCGTCTGGCCGGTGTCGTTCGCGGAGGAGAGCTTCCGGAGCGTCTCGGAGAGCTTCCCGGTCACCGCCCGCCGCGAGCGCTGGTGCCACTCGTAGAAGACCCCGAGGGGGATCAACACGACGTAGAGGGGGACGTACACCCACACGAACGCCGACCACACCGGGCGTTGGATCCAGCCGTCGAACGTCGTCGGCGCCGACCCGGCCGCGGCCGCGACGGCGACCAAGGCGAGCGCCGAGGGAACCGTCAACGCGAGGGTGTAGAAGGGGTTCTCGCGCAAGAAGAGGTGCGGCGCGGAGAGGATCTCCATCGTCTTGTGGCTCCCCTCGCGGTCGCGGATGCGGTCGAAGACGCCGAACGTCCCGACGAACGCCTCGACCAGCCCGAAGTGGAAGAGTCCCTCCCGACTCGTCTGTCGGAGCCGCTCGCTCCCGCCGTCCGGCTGGAGGAACCCGTCGCCCGGGTCGTCCTGTTTCACCGTCGAGACGAGCACGAGGAACCCGACCCCGACCAGCGGGATGAGCAGGTACACCGTGACGTACAGCAGGCGGTCGTCGGCCTCGCCCATCATCCCCATGATGACGAGGATGATGATGAGGAGGAGGGGGAATAGAGAGAGCGTCATGTACATCTCGCCGAACAGCTCCAGCGTCTCTAGGGTCATCTCGCGCTCCTGTTTCGACGTGCGGAGGTGTTTCTCCTTTTTGTCCTTCAGGAAGCTCTCCATGTCGCCGCCGGAGTTGACGATCGAGAGCATGTCCGCGAGGAACTGCGAGAGCTCGTCCGAGGGCGTCTCCATCGACTGCTGGCGGATCGCGTTCCGGTAGTCGGTGCCGAAGTACTCCGTCTCGTTGACGATGCTCTGGAACTCGCGGGACACCTCGCCGTAGGTGTCCTCCGCCGTCGCCATCGACCGTAGAATCTCCAACTGGTTGAGCCCCCCGACAGACAGCGCGTACATGAACGACACCGAATCGGCCAGCAGGAGGTTGATCTCGCGTTCCCGCGCCGACGCCCGCGAGTAGGGAATCGCGACCACGCCGCCGAAACCGATCGCGAAGCCGATCGACCCGAACACGAGTCCGCTGACGAGGACCGCGGTGGGCACGACGAGCGACCGCAGGAGCTCCTGGATAGCCGGCGTCGGCGCGGGCATGCCGAGCGAGAGCGCGCTGGGGTCGATCAGCCCGAGGGAGAACACGCCGTAGCCGATCAGCGTCCCGAGCGCCCAGAGGGCTCCGCCGACGAGCAGGCCGACCCCGAGCGCTCTGGAGACGTACATCTCCACCGGGTCCGGCATGCGCGCTTCGGCGAGTTTACGCTCGACGTCGCCGACGAAGTCGCCGTCGGCGTCGAACAGCAGCTCGAAGGCGGGGTAGAACACCCCCGCGAGGAGGTTCCCGTCGACGGATCCCTCGCCGACGCCCGTGTCGAGGCTCACGCGACCCACCTCGCTTCGACCATGGGGCTACCGCTCCCCCCGGGATTCGACGGAACCGAACCCCCAGTCGTTGATGTCGTCGGCGTCGTCCTCGTTCCCTTCGTCGTCCTCGCCCTCGACCTCCGTGGTGAGGTCGTCTTCTCCACCGGCTCCGGTTTCGGTGGCGTCCCCGTCTCCGCTCTCGACTTCGACCTCTCCGCCGTCGACATCCGCCCTAGTACCGGAATCGGTCTGTCTCGGATCCCTCGACGGTTCGGATTCCGGCGCCGGCTCCGAGTCGAGCACGTCGATCCCCTCGTCGAACGGCTCGTCGAAGTCGATGCCGCCGTCCGCGTCGTCCGTCCCCTCCATGTCGTCCGCGCCGTCCGAGTCGTCCGGCTCCGGCCCCTCCATGTCGTCCGCGTCGTCCGAGTCCGGCGCGTCGCTCGTGTCACCTCCCCCTTCGACTTGGCTCTCGGCGGTCTCAGCAGTCTCGGCGGTCTCAGCAGTCTCACCGGCCTCAGCAGTCTCGGCCGCCTCGTCGACCACCTGCGCGAGCGCCTCGCGTTCGGATCCGGGCTCCGCCTCCACGTCTCGGGCCGGCGCGACATCGAGGAGGGCGTCGGCGACGGATTCGGGCATCCGACCGCGGTACTCCGCGAACAGGTCCTCGGCCTCCGCCAGGATCTGCTCGACCTCTTCGCGACCCGCCTCGTCGGGCTCCGGCCGCGGCACCATCTCCTCCTTGTCGCGGTCGACGTTGATCAGCACCGACTCCATCTCGCGGAGGTCCTCCAGCGACCGCTCCAGTCCCTCGTTCGCCATCAGCGCGAGCACCGTCTCCGGGTCGTTGATAAACGCCTGAAACGTCGCCGCCACCTGCGCGTAGCTGTTGAGGCCGCGGTCGATGAGATACGCCAGCACGACGCGGCGCTTCCGCAGCTCCTGGTCGAGCGTCTCGCGGCTCCACCCGCGGTCGAACATGATGTCTTCGAGGGTGTTCGAGTCGCCCATCTGGAGGAACTCGTCCGTCTCGGCCTGCCACTGGAACACGTCTTGGACGTTGATCTCGTCGTTCTCGGCGTCGTAGTGGTTGATCTCGGTTAGCGACTTGTTCCGGCGCACCTTCTTGCCCTGCACCCGCGTGGAGGTCTGGACGGAGACCAGATCGAGGGCGGTGAACATCGTCTTCGAGACGTTGATCGGGTCGGTGGTGAACCGCTTGAGCACCTCGCCGACCGTGTCGGCGTGGAACGTGGTGTAGGTGGTGTGGCCCGTGGACATCACCTGGAAGGCCGTGCGGCCCTCCTCGCCGCGGATCTCGCCCATCACGATGTAGTCGGGACGCTGGCGGAGCGCGGCCTCCAACAGGTCGAACTCGTCGATGTCGCCCTTGTCGTCGTCGGAGAAGGAGGGACGGGTGACCGAGGCGATCCAGTTGCGCTGGGGGAGTTCGACCTCGCGGGTGTCCTCGATCGAGACGATCTTCGCGTTCGAGGGGATAAACAGCGAGACGGCGTTCAGGCTCGTCGTTTTCCCGGAGGCGGTGCCGCCCGCGAAGATCAGGCTCTTGTGGTTCTCGATCGAGAGCCAGAGGAAGGCCATCTCGTCGAGCGAGAACGTCTTCCAGTTGATCAGGTCGATCGGGGTGAACGGGATCTCGTTGAACTGCCGGATGGTGTAGTTGGTCCCGTGGTCCGACACCTCGCGGCCGAGCGTGAGCTGGGCGCGGGAGCCGTCCGGGAGGGTCGCGTCCACCTGCGGGCGGCGCTTCGAGATCCCCTTTCCGGAGCGCTGCGCGAGCTTCACGACGAAGTCGTCGAGCTCGTCGGTCTCGTGGTAGACGTTGGTGATGATCTGCTCGTAGTCGGAGTGGTAGACGAAGACGGGCGAGTTGTACCCGTCACAGGAGATGTCCTCGACGTTGATGTCGTACTTGATCGGGTCGATGCGCTCGTAACCGATGAAGTCCCGTTTGAGGTAGTACAGCAGCTTCTCGACCTGATGCTCCGAGAGCGTCTCCGGGTCCTCCGCGATCACCGCGGGCTCGGGGCGGGCCAGCACCTTCGCTGGCGCCGGACTCGACTCCGTCGGCGGCTCGTACCCGAGCGACTCGGAGATCCGCCCGGCGATCCCCTCCGTGAGGTCGAAGCCGAAGCGATCGACGAGGTCGTCCACGAGTTCGTCGACCGCCCCCCGGTCGTCGTCCGTGCGCTCGTAGAGGTCGTACCGGTCGAGCAGCGTTAGCGTCTCGTCGACGATCACGCCCTCGCGGAACTCCTCGTCCCCGCCCGCGATTGACTCGTCCGCGTACTTGATCGACGTCCGGAGCTTTCCGGTCAGGAACTCCACGAGGTCGGTCTCGATCTCGGTCCGGTACGGCTGGACCGCGTAGTACTTCACCTCGTTCTCCTTCGTCGACCGGAACACGATCACGAACGCGTACGGCTTGTTCACCCAGTACCGCTCGATCTCGCGGAAGTGCTGCTTCTTCGGCATCGGCACCGCCTTCTCCAGGTCGTACCGGTTCGCGAGGGTGGTGTCGCCCCCCTCCGTCGAGAAGAACGCGTCCTCGTCGACCTCCGGGTTCACGTCGACCGTTCGCTCGTCGACCAGCTCCGCGAGGTCGGCCGCGGCGACCCCGCCCGCCCCAAGCAACGCTTCGGTCCGGTCGGGGTCGAACCCCAGCGCCTCGACCTTGTCGTCGTGCGTGAACTCCAGCGGCACCTCCTCCCCCTCCTCGTTCTCCTCGGTCGGCGGGTTCCCCTCCTCGTCGAGGAAGTACTCGTCGCGATAGTCGTCCCACGTGTAGTACCCCTTGAGCACCGGCACCTCGTAGAGGTTGTACCGAGCCGAACACAGGTCCCAGAGGGCGTCACCGACCGCCGCGGCCGCGCCGACGCGGTACCCCGTCTCCGACGGGTCGAACCCGAGGAACTCGCTCGGATCGACGCCGATCCGGTCCCACTCCTCGCTCGTCGGCGCTCGCCGGGGAAGCGACTCCACGTCGGCCCCGGCGGCGATCACGGCTCCCGGGACCCCCGCCCCGTCGGCCGAGATGCCGGGGCGATCTTCCGGCTCGTTTGGCTCGTCCGTGCCCCCCGCGTCCTCCAGATCTGAACGGTCGCTTTCGGTCTGGTCGTCCGCCGTTTCGATCGGGTCGTCGACTTCGGCGGCTTCGGCGGATTCGGCGGCTTCGCCGTCGTCCCCCACCTCGCCGCTGTCCCCGCCCCCGTCCCCACCGACGTCGCCTTCGCTATCGCGCCCCTCGCTGTCGCCTTCCGACCCTCCGTCGTCTCCCGAGTCCGCGTCGTCGGGTTCCGTCGGTCGGTCGACCGGCTCCGCCTCTGACTCGGGAGGCGCTGCGGTCGAGGTCCCGGCGGGGACGACCGCCGCGCCGCTGAGGACGACGCGGTCGGGGCCGATTACGACGGTGCCCGCTTCGGGCGTCCCGTGTCCCGGAACGGCGGTGTCGCCGTCGGCCGTGTACGGCTCGTCGACGCCGGCGGCGCGGATCACCCGATCGACACCCTCCTCGAAGTGGGCGTCGACGGCGGTCGCCGGGACGACCGGCTCCTCACCGATATCGGCGTACAGATCGGCCGCGGCGTCGTCGTGACCGCGGTCACGGAGGAACGAGCGCCACGAGTATCGTCCCACCGACACCGGGGGATCGGACGCCGGCGATCCCGCCGTCTCGTCGGGCGGGGAGAACGAACGCTCGGCGTCCTCGGCTGTCATACGTGCGTCCACGATTCGCCCGTTGAAAAAGGTGTCTCGCAAAACACCGCGACTGATAATCCCCGGACGGAGCGGGCGGCTTTTAGGTTATCCCGCTCGAATCGAGCGTGTGACACGCTCTGACCCCCCCGATCGGCTCCGGTCACTCGGTCGGCTCCGGCGCGCGCCCGTCCGGCGGCGCGTCCGCGACGCGATCGCCGAGGAGCTACTCGGCACGCCGCGGAGCCTCGCCGTCGTGCTCGGGTTCACCGCGTTTATGCTCGCCGTCGGGATCGGATACTACGCGCCGACCGCGGGGGAGGTGCCGCTCCCGCTGTGGCCCTTATACGCGGACTCCGCCGTCGCGGTCGCGCTCGGCGGGATCGCCCTCGTGAGCCTCGTTCCGACGGTGCGCCGCGGGGGGCGCGTGACCGCGGCTCCGGTCTCGCGGGGGCTCGCGTATCTCCAGACCGTCGCGTTCGTCTGGCTGGTCCAGTTCGGACTCTGGCCGCTCGTCTCCCTGAACCTCGCGTTCGGCGAGTACGTCTCGGCCCCCGACGCGTGGATCTACTACTGGGGCGTGCTCGGGACGCACCTGCTGTTCGTCGGGCTCGCGCTGCTGTTCCCGGCGTTCGGACGGACCACCCGCGGCGCGTTGGCCCTCGCGCTCGCGCTCGCCGTCGGCAACGTCGCCCTCGACTACGGCGTCGGCTATCACCCGCCGCTCCTGTACGAGCCCGGCCCTCTGCTGGCCGGCGCGACGCTCGCGATCGGCGTCGGGGCGGTGTGGCTCGCGAGCCGGTCGTTCCGGCGGCTCGGCGACGACGACTAACGAGAACGGTTGAAAATCGAAGCGATCGGGCACGGCGGGATCCACGCGAGCGAACGCAGTGAGCGAGTGCGGAGCCAGTCGCGGCCGTGACGAACGAAGTGAGGAGCGGGCGCGACGGGATTCGAACCCGCGATCGAGAGGTTAGGAACCTCTCGCCCTGTCCGCTAGGCCACGCGCCCGAAGCGGCGTAAAAAAACGTCGTTGCGGAGATCGATCGGCGCCGCAGAGCCGATTACGCTCTGGTCTCTTTCTCGGTCTCGATCTCGTCTTCGTCGTCGATCGTGGAGCCGGCCTCGATCGGCGCCTCGTCGTTGTCGTCGCCCTGCATCTCCTGTAGTTCTTCCTCGACCTGTTCACGTCCCTTCTTGAATTCGCCCATTGCCTGACCGGTCGACCGCGCGAGCTTCGGGATCTTGTTCGCCCCGAACAGCAGGACCAACACGAGCAGGATGATGAGGAGCTCCGGGCCCGCCGGGATGCCGCCGATCAGTGGAATCGCACTTGCCATCTCTACACCACCGTAGCTCTCTGGCTACTATAGTCTTTTTGCCTCGATGAACGATTCACGGGATTCCGACTGAACGCCCCCGTACCTATTGATGTCCGCGGTCTCGCGTTCGGTGATATCTCCCTGGAACCGGGGCGAACTCGCTGCCGACGGCGAAACGGTGATACCGCAGCACTGCGACCGATCGGTATGACCGAAGTCGGCGACGACGCCCCGGCGTTCACCGCCTCGATCGTGACCGACGAGATCGAACCGTTCGACCTGTCGGACCGCCTCGGCGACGAGCCGGTCGTGCTCGCCTTCTTCCCGGCCGCCTTCTCGAACACCTGCACGGACGAGATGGAGGCGCTCCGAGACGGGTTCGACCGCGACGACTGTACGCTGTTCGGGGTAAGTACCGACCTCCCGCACGCGCTGGCCGCCTACCGGGCGCAGTACGACCTCCCGTTCGCGCTCCTCGCCGACCCGGCCCACCGCGCGATCGAGGCGTACGACGCGCTCGAGTCGTTCGAGCGCTACGGCGTCGACACGGTCGCACAGCGCGCCGTGTTCGTGATCGACGCCGACGGCGTCGTGACCTACCGGTGGCTCGCGGACGACGCCGGACGGGAGCCCGACTACGACGCCCTCGACGCGGCGGTCGACGAGGCGACCGTCTGAGAGGGCGCTCTCACGCCGGATCGCGCAGGTCCTCCAGCGCCTCCGGGTTCTCCATCGACGAGAGGTCGCCGGGGTCTTCGCCCCGATACACGGACTCGATCGCGCGCCGGATGATCTTCGCGGACTGCGTCTTCGGGAAGGCGTCGACGAACAGCAGCTCCCGCGGGCGGAACGGCTTCCCGTGCTCTTCGCCGACCAGCGCCCGGAGCGCTTCTCGGAGGTCGTCGCTCGGCTCGACCCCGGGGTCGAGAACGACGTACGCGACCACCGCTGTCCCGGTGGTGTCGTCCGGGACGCCCACCGCGGCCGCCTGGTTGACGGCGTCGTGGTCGATGAGCACGCCCTCGATCTCGGCCGGCCCGACCTTCCGGCCGGCGACGTTCAGGGCGTCGTCGGCGCGTCCGTGGAGGAACCAGAACCCGTCCGAATCCTTCTGTGCGAAGTCGCCGTGGTCCCACAGGTCCTCCCACGTCGACCAGTACTCCTCGATGTAGCGCTCGTCGCCGGACCACAGCGACGTGGTCATCGAGGGACACGAGTCGCGCGCGACGAGGAACCCGCGCTCGCCCGCTTCCCTGACCGACGCGCCGGTCTCGTCGACGATGTCGACGTCCATCCCGAGTCCCGGTCCGCCGAGGGTGCAGGGTTTGAGGGGTTGGTTCGGCATCGGCATCAAAAAGCAGCCGCAGATCTCGGTACCGCCGGAGATGTTGATTATCGGGGACTCGCCGCCGCCGACCGCGTCGTAGAACCATCGCCACGACTCGGGGTCCCACGGCTCGCCGGTGGAGCCCAGGATCCGGAGCGAGGAGAGGTCGTGGCCCTCGACCCACTTGTCTCCATGTTTGCGGAGCGCCCGGATCGCGGTCGGCGAGATGCCGAACTGGGTGATTCCGTGTCGGTCGATCAGCTCCCAGAAGCGGTCGGGCTCCGGGTGGTCTGGCGCGCCCTCGTACATCACCACAGTCCCGCCGAACGCGTGGTTGCCGATCAGCGTCCACGGCCCCATCATCCAGCCGATGTCGGAGACCCAGAAGAACCGGTCCGCGGGCTTCTGGTCGAAGCCGAAGTGGATCTCCTTGGCGCACTGCGTGAGGACGCCCGCGTGGGTGTGGACGATCCCCTTCGGCTCGCCGGTGGTCCCGGAGGAGTACAACAGCAGTGACTCCTGATCGCTGGGGAGCCGCTTCGTCTCGTATCCGGCCGGCTGCGACCCGATCGCCTCGTCCCACGTCGCGTCGCGGTCTGGGTGCCACGGGACGGGGTCTCCGGAGTCGCCGGCGGCGCCCTCGGTGTCCCCGTCGCCCGCGGGCGTCGCCCCCAGCCGGTCGTACACAACGGTGTGCCCGACGTGTTCCGCCTGCTCGATCGCCGCGTCCGCGGTCGCTTTCAGCCGCACCTCGCTCCCCCGGCGGTAGAACCCGTCGCCGGTGAAGAGGACGGTGGGCTCGGCGTCCGCAATCCGGGTTGCGGTCGCCTCCGTGCCGAACCCGGAGAAGATCGGCACCGCGATCGCGCCGACCTTCAGGCAGCCGTAGAGGATCGAGACGACCTCGGGCACCATCGGCATGTAGAGCCCGACCGTGTCTCCCGTCTCGATCCCAACGGATTCGAGATAGTTGGCGACGCGGTCGCTCTCGCGTTTGAGCTCGTGGAAGGTGACCTCCCGCACGTCGCCGGGCTCGCCCTCCCAGATCAGCGCGACGCGGTTGCGGTCCGGCGAGTCGACCGCGGCGTGTCGGTCGACGACGTTGTGCGCGACGTTGATCTCGCCGCCGGGGTACCAGTCGGTGAACTGCGGGCCGCCGCTGTCGTCTCGGACCGCGTCGTAGTCGGTGTAAAACTCGATGTCGAGGTAGTCGACGATCTCGTCCCAGAACCAGTCGACGCCGGACTCGGGCTCGCCCGCGACCTCCGAGGTTGTGCGTTCGATCAGCGCCTCGTAGTCGTCGATCCCGTACTCGCGCATGAACGCGGCGACGTTCGTCGACTCGGCGAACGCCGCGCTCGGCTCGTGTACGATCTCGTCTATCCCCTCGTACTCGTCCATCTCGTCCGGCCGTTTTCGCGGTGACCGTAAGTAATTTTCCTGAACGTTCGGCTACCGCGGATCGACGCACTCGCCGGCGACCGAGACGGTCTCGGCGTCGACGGCGACCGTCCCGTCGTACAGGGCGCAGGTCCCGGCGTCCCACGCGACCACCCCCTCCCAGTCGGCGCCCGTCACGGCGGCCTCGTGGCGCCCCGCCGTCCCGACCGCCGCCTCGAACGCGCGGGCGACGCCCGGGTCGATCCGGTCGGTCTCCTCCGCGTACAGCGTCCCGTCGTCACCCTCGACGACCACGTCGACGTCGACCGCCTCGTCGCCGTCGTTCCGGACCGTCAGGTCGAGCCGTCCGGGGCCGGCCTCACCGAGTCCGAGACAGCCTGCGGTCGCCCCTACGGTCACGGTCGCGGCCGTCGCCGTGAGGAGTTCGCGTCGATGCATAGTGGTGACTCGTCGCTGTAGGACTAGAACCCCGTACACGCGGCTCTCCGGGCGGGGACCGGAAGAACGCGACGCGAGGTCCGCAAAAGCGGTCGGTGTGACCGATCCGCCTACTCGGCGTCGGAATCGACCGGCTCGTCAGCGTCAGGGCCGCTTGCCGAGTCGTCCTCCTCCGCCGTCTCCTCGTCGGCGTACGCCGACTCGGGGACGATGTCGACGGAGGCGACAGCGTCGTCCGGATCCAGGTTCATCACGATGACGCCCTTCGTGTTGCGGCTCACGGTCGAGATCTCCTCGACGCGGGTCCGCATGATCTGGCCGGCGTCGCTCATCGCGAGCAGGTGGTCGCCGTGGGTGACCGCCTCGATGGCGACCGCCTCGCCGTTGCGGTCCCCGGTCTTAATGTCGATCAGCCCCTTCCCGTTGCGGGACTGCAGGCGGTACTCGTCCAGGTCGGAGCGCTTCCCGTACCCGTTCTCGGTGACGGTGAGCACCCAGTTGTGGTAGTCGTCGTCGATGGCGGCGACGCCGGCGACCGCGTCGCCCTCGCGGAGGTCGATACCGATCACGCCGCGGGCCGTGCGGCCCATCGCGCGCGCCTCCGACTCGTCGAAGCGGATCGCCATCCCGTTCCGGCTCCCGATGACGATGTCCCGGTCGCCGTCGGTTACCTCGACGTCGACGAGCTCGTCGCCGTCCTCCAGCCGGATCGCGCGGATCCCGGTCGACCGGATGTTGCCGAACTGGTCGACGGCGGTCCGCTTGATGTACCCGTCGCGGGTGACCATCGTGAGGAACTCGTCGTCGTCGAGGTCGTCGGTGTTGACGACCGCCTCGATCTCCTCGCCGTCGTCGAGGTCGAGGAGGTTGACCGCGGACTTGCCGCGGGCGGTCCGGGACATCTCCGGGATCTCGTAGGTCTTCAGCTCGTAGATCTGCCCGCGGTTGGTGAAGACGAGCAGGTAGTCGTGGGAGTTGGCAGCGAACACCGAGGAGACGCGGTCGCCCTCCTTCAGGTCGGTGCCGATGATCCCCTTCCCGCCGCGGTTCTGGGCGCGGAACGTGTCGAGCGACATCCGCTTGATGTAGTCGTCCTCGCTCATGGCGACGACGCACTCCTCCTCGGGGATGAGGTCCTCGTGAGTCACGTCGCCCACGTCCTCGATGAAGCTCGTGCGGCGCTCGTCGTCGTACTCGTCTTTGATCTCCCGGAGCTCGTCGACGATCACCTGATCCAGCTCGTCGGGGTCGGCGAGGATCGTCTCTAACCGCTCGATCCGGGCGGTCACGTCCTCGTACTCCGACTCGATCTCCTGTGTCTCCATCGACGTGAGCGACCCGAGCTGCATCCGGACGATGTGGGCCGCCTGCGCCTCCGAGAACTCGTAGTCGGCTTCGAGCGCGGCCTTCGCGGCGTCGCGGTCGTCGGAGTCCTGGATGGTTTCGACCACGTCGTCGACCTGTTCGAGCGCCTTCAGCCGCCCTTCGAGGATGTGCGCGCGGTCCTCGCGCTCCTCGAGCTCGTGTTCGGAGCGCCGCCGGACCACGTCGCGGCGGTGCTCGACGTAGTGTTCGAGCGTCTCCTTCAGGTTCAGCACCTGCGGCGAGCCGTCGACCAGCGCGAGGTTGATGACGCCGAACGTGCGTTCGAGGTGGCTCTCCAACAACTGGTTCTTGACGACCTCTGCCATCGCGTCGCGCTTGAGCTCGACCACGACGCGGATCCCGTCGCGGTCGGACTCGTCGCGGAGGTCGCGGATCCCCTCGATGGAGCCCTCGTTGACGTCCTCGGCGATGCGCTCGACGAGGCGGGACTTGTTCTGCTGGAAGGGGAGCTCCGAGATGACGATCCGACCCTCCTCCTCGTCGACCTCGAACTCGGCGCGGACGCGGAGGCGGCCTCGCCCGGTCTTGTACGCCTTGTGGACCGCGTTCCGGCCGACGATGTTCGCGCCGGTCGGGAAGTCGGGGCCCTTGACGTGCTCCATCAGGTCCTCGACGGTGCAGTCGGGGTTCTCGATCAGCTCGACGGTGGCGTCGATCACCTCGCCGAGGTTGTGCGGCGGGATGTTCGTCGACATCCCGACCGCGATCCCCGAGGAGCCGTTGACGAGCAGGTGTGGGAGCGCCGCGGGCAACACCTCGGGCTCTTCGAGCCGGTCGTCGTAGTTCGACGTGAAATCGACCGTGTCGCGATCGATGTCGGCCAACAGCTCCTCGGCGATGGGGGCCATCCGGGCCTCGGTGTACCGCATCGCGGCCGGCGGGTCGCCGTCGACGGAGCCAAAGTTCCCCTGCCCGTCGACGAGCGGGTACCGCATCGAGAAGTCCTGGGCCATCCGGGCGAGCGTGTCGTAGATGGCGCTGTCGCCGTGCGGGTGGTAGTCACCCATCGTCTCGCCGACGACGGAGGAGGACTTGCGGTGCGAGGAGTTGCTGGTGACGCCCGCCTCGTGCATCGCGTAGAGGATGCGCCGGTGGACGGGTTTGAGCCCGTCGCGAACGTCGGGGAGCGCGCGGCCCGCGATCACCGACATCGCGTAGTCGATGTACGACTGCTCCATCTCGTCTTCGATGCGGGCGTTCGTCACCTGCGCGGCGCGCACGTCGTCGGGGTCGACGTCGGGCACGTCCGAGCTCATATGTCCACCCACTCCGCCTCGGTCGCGTGCTCCTTGATGAACTGCTTGCGCGGCTCGACCGCGTCACCCATCAGCACGTTGAACATGCGGTCGGCGGCGGCCGCGTCGTCGACGTTGATCCGCTTGAGCCGCCGGTTCTCGGGGTCCATCGTCGTGTCCCACAGCTGGTCGGGGTTCATCTCGCCGAGCCCCTTGAACCGCTGGACCTGGTCCGGGTCGCCGTCGCACTTCTCCGCGACGATCCGGTCGCGCTCTTCCTCCGTCATCGCGTCGTACGTCTCGCCGCGGTTCCGGACGCGGTAGAGGGGCGGTTGGGCCGCGTACACGTAGCCGGCCTCAAGGAGGGGCTTCATGTGGCGGTAGAGGAGGGTCAAGAGGAGCGTCCGGATGTGGGCGCCGTCGACGTCGGCGTCCGTCATGATGATGATCTTGTTGTAGCGGACGTCGTCGATGTCGAACTCCTCGCCGATCCCCGCGCCGATCGCGGTGATCAGCGCGCGGATCTCGTCGTTCTCCAGAATGCGGTCGAGCCGGTGTTTCTCGACGTTGAGGATCTTCCCTTTGAGCGGGAGGATCGCCTGGTTCTCGCGGTTTCGGCCCTGCTTGGCCGAGCCGCCGGCCGAGTCGCCCTCGACGACGAACAGCTCCGCCTCGGTCGGGTCGCGGGTCTGGCAGTCGGCGAGCTTGCCGGGCAGCGCCGTCGACTCCAGCGCGGACTTCCGGCGGGTCAGCTCCTCGGCCTTCTTCGCCGCCTTGCGCGCTCGGGCGGCCTCCGCGGCCTTGTGGACGACCTTCCGGGCCGTGTCGGGGTTCTCCTCGAAGAAGGTCCCGAGCTTCTCGTGGGTCGCGGACTCGACGATGCCGCGGACCTCGCTGTTGCCGAGCTTCGTCTTCGTCTGCCCCTCGAACTGCGGGTCGGGGTGTTTCACCGAGATGACCGCGGTGAGCCCCTCGCGCACGTCCTCGCCCTTGAGGTTGGCGTCGAGGTCGTCGACGAGGCCGTGCTCGTTGGCGTAGTCGTTGACGGTGCGGGTCAGGGCGGTCTTGAAGCCGGTGAGGTGGGTGCCGCCCTCGCGGGTGTTGATGTTGTTCGCGAACGCGTGGACGGAGCCCTGCAGCTCCTCCGTCGCCTGCATCGCGACCTCGACGTGGATGTCGTCCTGCTCGTCCTCGAAGTAGATGACCTCGTCGTGGATCGGGGTCCGCGTCTCGTTGAGGTAGCCGACGAACTCCCGAATGCCGCCCTCGTAGCGGAACGTCTCCTCGTCGCCCGCGTCGTCGACGGCCCCCTCGTCTCGCTCGTCGACGAGCGAGACGGCGACGCCGGAGTTGAGGAACGCCAGCTCGCGCAGGCGGTTGGCGAGCGTCGAGAACTCGAAGGCGGTCGTCTCGAAGATCTCCTCGTCAGGCCAGAATCGGATGTACGTGCCCGTCTCCTCGTCGTCGAGGTCGCGCACGCGCTCGAACCCGTCCTCGGCGGGCTCGCCGCGGTGGAACTCGTGGCGGTAGACGCCGCCGTCGCGTTTGACCTCCACTTCGAGCCGCTCGGAGAGGGCGTTGACGACGCTGACGCCGACGCCGTGCAGTCCCCCGGAGACCTGGTAGGACTTGGAGTCGAACTTCCCGCCGGCGTGGAGGACGGTCATGATCACTTCGAGCGCCGGGCGGTCGTACTTCTCGTGGGTGTCGACCGGGATCCCCCGGCCGTCGTCGCTGACGCTGACGGAGTTGTCGTCGTGGATCGTGACGGTGATCTCGTCGCAGTACCCCGCGAGCGCCTCGTCGATGGAGTTGTCGACGACCTCGTAGACGAGATGGTGGAGCCCTCGACCGTCCGTGGACCCGATATACATCGCCGGACGTTTACGGACGGCCTGCAGGCCCTCGAGGACCTGTATCTGGCCGGCTCCGTAGTCGTTCTGCTCTGGCATAGAACTTGACTGAGGTAGTTGGTGCCGGGTTATAAAGGCGGCGCACGCGCGCGGGCGTGTGAGCGAGGACCACCACGTAACTACCGAACCCGGCAATCTATCGCTCGTCGAGAACCACTCGGGCCCGCTGGATGACCGCGGCGCGGAGTCGGTCCGGGTCTGCGCCCGCGCCGGCTCCGAACCGAACGGGGGTCTCCCTCGCGATCGACTCGATCACCCGGTCGGCGACCGCGTCGACGGTCACCCGTTCTCCCCGCCGCTTGAGGTCGGCGACGACGCGCTCGAACCGGTCGTCGGTGGCGTACGCCGCGGCGATCGCGTCGGGGCCGTCAACCGTCGGCGCGTCGGAGCCGTCGACCGTCGGCGCGTCAGAGCCGTCGACCGTCGGCGCGTCGGGGTCGCCGTCCTGATCGCCCTCGCCCGCGTCTGGCGCCGCCCCCTCCGCGAGGAGCTTCCCCCGGCCTCCGCGCTTGTTGCGCACGACGACTCCGGCCGCCCGCCCCTCGCGCCACGCCGATTCGGGGATCGCGTACCTCTCCGGGTCGAAGTCGCGGGCGTTCACCTCGCGCTCGACCGCGTTGACCGGATCGAGCCCGACGCCCTCGAAGATGGCCGCGGCGGCGTCCGGCGGTCGGAACGCCCCCGCCCGCTCCGGCGGCGCCGACTCTCCGTTCCCGATCCACACGTCGGTTCCGAGGAACGTCGGGAGCCGGTCCCAGTCGTAGTCGGTCCCGCGGTGGCCGGTGGCGACGCCGAAGAAGACCACGCCCTCCGAGTCGTCGACCGCGTCTCGGAGGGCCTCGCGGTCGAACCGCTCGCGAATCTGCCTGACTGCGGGTCGGAGCGCGACCGGGACCGCCTCGGGATCCGCGTACGTCGTTTCCGGATCACCAATTCGAAGGAGCCCAGAGTCGTCCATCCGGAACCGGAGCCCCGTTCCGTCGATCAGTTCGAGGAGCCAGAGGTGGCCGTCGAGGAGGTCGTCGGGGGCCCGCGAGCCGCGAACGTCGGGGAGGGGTGGAAACGAGCGCATGAGTGGGCGACGGTTGGTCGTCGAAGCGTGCGTGCCGGAGCGGGTTGGCTCTTTGGGGTCGCCTCCCGCTCCGTCCGCGGAAGACCTGCGGCCGCTCCCGCTCGAACGCGCCGTTCGTTCCCACAGCTACAAGCCGCCGCCCGGCCTAGCGGCGTTCGATGCTCCCGATCGCGGACGCCTTCGAACACGATTATCAGGGGTGTGAGATCCGCTACGGCCGCGGGCGCGTCGCCGACCTCGGCGACGCCCTCGACGAGCGAGACCTCGGGGACGCGCTCGTCGTCTGCGGCTCGAACGTCGGCGCCAACGACGACCTCATGGACCCGATCCGCGAGGGGCTCGGCGACCGGTTCGCCGGCGTCTTCGACGGAACGACTCCCGACAAGCGCGTCGAGGAGGCGTTCGACCTGCTCGATCGACGGGCCGAGGTCGGGGCGGACTGCCTCGTCGCGGTCGGCGGCGGGAGCAGCCTCGACGTGGCTCGACAGGCGACGGTTCTCGACGTCGACGGGCGCGACCTTGCCGACCTTCGCGCGGACGCGGAAGAGGGCGCAGAGGCGCTCGGCGACCTCGCGCCGGGGACCGATCCCGCGCTTCCGGTCGTCGTGATTCCGACGACGTTCGCGGGCGCGGACGTCTCCACCGGCGGCTCGCTGGAGGTACTCGACGCGGACGCGTCGCCCACCGGTCAGCCGATGACCGTCAGCGGCGGGGGCGCGATGCCTGCGATCGACCTCGCGGACCCGGCGCTGTTCGAGACGACCCCGAAGTCGGTGCTGGCGGGGTCGGCGATGAACGGGTTCAACAAGGGGATCGAGACGCCGTACGCGGCCGACGCCTCGCCCGTGAGCGACGCGACCGCGGTCCACGGGACGCGGCTCCTGCGGGACGCGCTCCCGCACGTCGCCGACGACCCGGCGGCGACCGACCGCGCCGTGGTCGGCGTCCTGCTCGTCCAGCTCGGGCGGAAGATATCGGTGATCCACGCGTTCGGGCACGGCTTCGCGCGCCGGTACGACGTACAGCAGGGCGACGTTCACGCGGCGGTCGCGCCGCACGTCCTCGCGTACCTCTTCGACGAGGTGGACGCGAGCCGGCGAGCGCTCGCCAACGGCCTCGGCGTCGCGACCGCGGGCCGCGACGACGCCGCGATCGCCGAGGACGTGGTGGACGAGGTCGCCGCCGTCCGCGACTCCCTCTCGGTCCCCTCGCGGCTCCGCGAGCTGGAGCCGGTCGAGGAGGCCGACTTCCCCGCGATCGCCGAGTACATCGCCGACGACTGGTCGATGGACCGCGCCCCCGAGGCCCTCGACGCGACGCCCGAGGCGATCGAGGGCGTGCTGCGCGAGGCGTGGTGAGAGTCGTTCGGGAGGCGGTCTTCCCGTCGACCGCCTCCTACTCGTCGGCGGGCGCGTCCGGGCGGTACGCCTCGCTTATCTTCTTCCACTTCCCGGAGTGGAACCGCCAGTAGTTGATCGCGGCGGGGATCGTCGTCTCTGCGAGGAACGCGAGGTACACCCCCCACAGCCCGATCGCGGGGAGCGAGACCTCCGGGATCGTCACGGCGAGCCCCGGTACGTCGATCGCCGGCGTCGCCTCGCGGGCCCCGACGTACGCCAGCGGGATCGACACGCAGAACATCCCGAGGAACTGGCTCGCGAAGGGGATCTTCGTGTCCCCGGCCGCGTCGAGCGGCCCCGCCGCACCCCCGGAGATCCCCTGGAACACGACCGCGACGCAGGCCGCGTACACGAGGTTCACGGCGATCGGGATCTCGGGGCTCTCCGGCGTCTCGGCGAACAGCGTCACGAGATCCGCCGCGAAGACGGCCGTCAGCGCCGCGAATACCATGTACGTCGCCACCGAAAAGCGGATGATGTCGCGGGCGTACGCCTCCGCCTCCGCGGGGTCTTCTCCGCCGAGCTCCTGGCCGACCAGACTGGAGGAGGCGAGCCCGAAGCCCCAGCCGGGGGCGTTCATGATCCCGTAGATGCGACGGGCGATGACGAACGCGGCGACGGTGTTCTCGCCGAACACGTCGAGGATGGCCAACATCGGGAACTCCGCGGCGGTCCACACGAGGTTGCGCGCGCCGACCGGCACGCCGATCTCCACGAGGTCGCGGAGCATGTCCGGGTTCACGTACGAGCCGAGCGGATCGATCGAAATCGGGAACTCCCCGATTCCTGGAACCCGCCCCCGGACGAGTCCGATCGTGAACGCGGCGACGGCGATCACGTTCGAAAGGACGGTGCCGACCGCCGCGCCCTCGACGCCCCATCCGAGTCCGAAGATGAACAGCGCGCTCAGGACGATGTTCGCGACCGCGCCGCCCGCCCGGACCTGCATCGCGGTGTAGGCGTCGTCGCAGCCGACGAGCACCCGGCTGCCGACGAGGTTGAGCGCGGCGAAGGGGACGCCGAGCCCCACGACCCGGAGGTAGTCGGCGCCGAGCGCGATCGCGTCCTCGTTGCTGCTCAGCACGTCGATGAAGCGCGTCGGGAACGTCCAGAAGGTGGCCGAGACGGGGATCGTGATGAGGACGGCGAGGAGGACGCTCGATCGGACGGCGTCGCCCAGCTCCCCGTACGCCTCCGCGCCGAAGCGCTGGGAGACCAGGGCGATGGTGCCGCCGGCGACGCCCCCGCCGAGCGCGAACGCGAGCCCCCAGTAGGGGCCGGCGAAGCCGACGCCGGCGACCGCGCTGGTGCCGACCGAGACGCCGACCATCGCCACGTCGACCGCGTTCTTCGACATCCGGGCGATCCCCGTGACGATCCGCGGCCACGCGAGGTCCGTGGTCCGGACCACGCGGTGCCGGTCGATCAGCCCCGCCTTCGCGAGGGCGAAGCCGATGTATAAGATTAGCGCGCGGAAGGGGTTCGGGAGGCGAGCCACTGCGGGTACGGTCCTTTCTCCGTGGGTAGTAAAGGAATTTCGTCACGCGGCGGGCGTTTCCGGATCGGGGGACCGAAGCGCGGCGTCGCCTCCGTGCCGGCTCACGCCCCCGACACGAGGTACACCGACGCCACGGCGAACGCGATGCCCAGCGCCTTCCGCGCGCTGAACGACTCGCCTAGAAGGAGGAATCCGATCACGGAGGAGAACACGAGGAACATCGCGAATATGGGCGTCACGACGCTCACCGGGCCGAGCGCGAGCGATCGGTACAGCGCCAGGATACCGATCCCGAGGAAGACGCCGGCCGCGAGCACGTGAACGATCTTCGGCGAGGCGAGGTGTTCGGTGAACCCCTGTCCGGTGTACGCGAGCACGCCCACGGCCATGCAGATGAGAAGCGAGTTCGAGACGACGACCGCGACGTCGCTCGGGATCGCGTCGGGGCCGGTCGTCGCGACGCGCATCAGCGGCGAGACAAGCGCGTACGCGCCCATCGCGAGGAGCGCGTACGGGAGATACGTGTTCATGTTTCGGACTGGACGGCGGCGAACAAGTGCCTACCGACCTGCGTCTCCCCTGACCGGCACCGAAACGGTGACGACCGTCCCGCGCGGCTCCCGGTCCTTGAACTCGACGCTCCCGCCGACCTGATCGACGCCCCACTTCACGATCCACAGCCCCAGTCCGCTGCCGTGTTCCAGGGGCGTCTCGGTGCCGCGTTTCAGGACCTCGCGCTCCGCCTCTTCGATCCCGGGGCCGTCGTCGGCCACGGAGAGTTCGACCCACCCGCCGTCCGCGGCGGCACCGAGCCACACGGAGGGGGACTCGCCGTCGTTGTGTCGGACCGCGTTCGAACAGAGGCTCTCCGCGACCGCCCGCAACACGGCCGGGACCCGGACCGCCGGCACGTCGCCCTCGACGGAGACGTTCGCCTCCGGGAACTCGGTCCGAAGCGCCGCGGTCACTTCCTCGACGAGCGCGTCGAGCGCGACCGGCGGCGGCGACTTCGCCATCGGATCGAACAGCTCGCTCGCCGTCCGGGTGCGTTCGCTGAGATCGAGGATGCGCGAGGCGCTCTTCTTGACCACGTCCAGCGCGTGCTCGTCGGTCGGGTCGTCGCGAAGCTGGTCGGCGTACCCGTAGATCAGGTTCGTCTCCGTCCGCACGTCGTGTCTGAACACCCGGTTGAGCACGTCCAGCCGCTGCTGTTGACCGAGATACTCGCCGATGTCGTGGAACACCACTACCTCGCCGGTCGGCCGATCGTGTCCGTCGGCGATACACCTGACGGTGACCTCGTAGGGGCGCCGACCGTTCGGACCCGCGATCGAGACCGGGGACCGGTCCGAGCCTTCGACCGAGATGTCGTCGTACCGCGGAACGATCGCACCGGCCGGCTCCCCTACCGCGGATCGCCGGTCGATTCCGAAGGTGTCCGCGGCGCTCTGGTTCAAGTCGATCACGTACCCCTCGGTCCCGACCACGAACGCCGGATCGTGGAGGTGTTCGAACACCAGTTGCCGCGCGCGCCGGCGCGGTGCCGGCGCGAGCGTGAGCAGCCGGAACCGGGAGAGCGCGAGGAGGTACGCGACCCCGGAGACCGCGAACGCGAGCGGGGTGGGGTCCAGTCCGGGAATCGGGAAGGTCCCGGTGAGGTGGAAGACGCTGCTGGCCCACGGCGCCGCCGTCCCAACGATCAGCGCGGCGCTCTGCCCCCGGAAGGGCCGCGCGTCGTCGCTGACGAGCTGGAGGATCGGGATCGACCCGAACAGCCCGAGCAGATAGGTGTACCCGGCGATGACGTAGTACCACGTGCCCGGGTCGACGCGGAGGAACGAGCCGACCGCGGTCGCCGCGACCTCCCGGTCGGCGACCACGAGCCCCCACGGATCGCCGGTGGCCACGACGCCGATCGTGACGGCGGGCACGACGAGAAGCACAGCCACGACTCGCGGCGTCACGTACCGTTCCCGTCCCGTGTACTCCAGCGCGAACAGCAGCCACCCCACGGGGATGATCACGACTCCGATCCACTGCACGTCGTACCACAGCGACTTCGCCGCGAGGGTCGGCGCCTCCAGCTCGAAGACGAGGAACGTCGTCCACCAGACCTGCCCGACGAGCAGCGCCGTCAGCCACGTCGCGCCCGCCTCCGGCCGCTCGCGCCACGCGAGGATCGCCGCGGACGTGCCGGTAACGACCGCGGAAAGCAGCGCGACAGAAAGCGGACTCAACCCGATCACAGTTATTTACACAGGACCACAATATAAATCATTTTGCTCCGGCGGCCAGAGATTCCCGTCCCCGCGCAGGGTCGCCAGCGGCGGGACAAACGCGACGGTCAACATCTGACGGGCGAAAGACGGCGGGCGAAAGACGGCGGACGAAAGACGGCGGGCGAGACGTGGGAGGGGGCGAGACCGCGTCGCCACCGGTCTCCCTGTCGGGTCCGTCGGTTGGTCAGGCCGCGGTGAGCACCAGCGCCGCCGCGACGACGAGGTAGCTGCAGTCGGGAGCGACGCCCAGCACCGCGCCGTCGTCGACGCGACCGGCGAGCGCGGTGACCGCGAGGGACGCCGCGACCCCGAGGCCGAGCGCCGCGGCGATGCCCGGCGCGAGAACCCCGGCCAGCGTCGCCGCCGCCAGCGTCGCCGCGGTGGCGAGGTCGACTCCGTACAGCACGCGGCGGGTCCGAGCGACGCCGAGGACGGTCGGGAGCGTCGCGACCCCCGCAGCGGCGTCCGCGTCCACGTCCCGGACGTTCGGGAGCTCGGTGTCGACGAACGACCGCAGGAGGAAGTACGCCATCGCGACAGCGACGATCGGTTCGCGTGGTGCCGCACCGAGAGCCGCGGAGCCGAGAGACGCTGAGCCGGCGAACGCCAGCGGAAGGAGCGTGACCGCGAGCGTCCACCCCGCGGCGACGACGACGGAACTGAGGACGGGCACCTCCTTCAGTCGCGGGAACCGCCGGTTGGCCGCGAGACCGCCCTCAGGCGCGAGCGATCGGACGGCCCGTCCGACGTTCGGGAGCCAGTCGGAGGCGTACGCGACCCAGAGCGTTCCGGGAAGCAGCGCGACGCCCAGCGCGAGCGGTCCACCGAGGGTCGAAAGCGCCACGGCGAGCCCGTAGGCGAGGGCGGCGCCGATCATCAGCTGGTCGCCGTACCGGCGCGCGATCCGCGCGCGTTCTGGCGTGGACCGAGCGTCCGCCTCCGCGTCGGCGACGTGGTCGACCGTGTACACCGCGAACGTCACGAGCCCGACCACGGCCGGCGCGGGCGAAAGCGGCACGCCGAGCAGGACGGTCGCGATGACCGTCTCTATCGCGGCGATCGCCGCCACGAACGGAGAGCCGGAGGCGAGTTCGATGAGCGGCCCCAGGCGGTCGACGGCGTCGGCCGGCTCGGTCGGAACCGCTTCGGGTCGTGCCGCCTCGGCCGGTGTCGCCTCGACCGGTCCCTCCTCGGCCGGTGTCGCCTCGACCGGTTCCTCCTCGGCCGGTGTCGGATCTGCGGGAACGGCCGATCCGGCCGAGGCCGGTCCGACCGAACCCGTCGTTTCGGCACCGGTTCCCCTCGGTTTGGGGACCGATTCCGCGTCGGGAGTTGGCTGCGTGTGATACGACTCGTCGGTACCGTCGATCGGAGTCGACGGCGGGTCTCGTGTGTCTTGCATCGGTCGGCGAGCGACGGCGGCCGCTGCGTCTCCCGCCACCTACGTATCATCCCTCGACAACCATCTATTAACTAGAAGATAACTGCAGAAAACCCTGACCGCGTTTGTCATGGCCCGTCGCGCGGCGTCGGATCTCGACCACCCTCGCCCCGCTTCAGTACGCTTTTGGGGCGAGCGGCCGACGGATCGAGCATGGACGGAACCTTCGATCACGTGATGATCCGCGTCGAGGACCTCGAGGAGAGTCTCGACTGGTATCAGACCCATCTGAACTACGAGGAGAAGGGCCGGTGGGAGGCCGACACCTTCACCAACGTCTACCTCGGTCCCGAGGGCGTTCACGAGGACGGCGCGCTCTTAGAGCTCACCTACAACCACGGCGACCACACCTACGAGATCGGCGACGCGTGGGGGCACATCGCCGTTCGCGTCCCCGAAGACGCGCTTCAGGAGTCGTACGACCAGCTGATGGCGGAAGGCGTCGAGGACTACCGCGATCCCGAGTCGTGCGGGAACCGCTACGCGTTCGTGAAGGATCCGGACGGCCACGAGATCGAGATCGTCAAGCGCGACTACGGGGAGAAGTGGAGCATCGACCACACGATGATCCGCGTCGAGGACGCCGACGAGGCGCTCGGCTACTGGACCCGCAAGTTCGAGTACACGGAGCAGCCGAGCGGCCGGTGGGAGGCCGACAGCTTCTCGAACTACTTCATGGCCCCCGAGGACGCCGCCAAGGAGGCGATGAAGCTGGAGCTCACCTACAACTACGACGGCCGCGAGTACACGATGGGCGACGGCTGGGGCCACCTCTGCGTCCGCGTCGACGACCTCGACGAGGCCTGGGACACGCTGATGACCCGCGAGGCGCCCGACTACCGCGATCCGGAGTCCTGCGACCACAACTACGCGTTCACGAAGGATCAGGACGGCCACGAGATCGAACTGCTCGTCCGCGAGTAACGACCCGCTATTTCGTCACTCGCCCGCCGGCTCCACGCCGGTCACCTCGAACCGGGCGCCGCCGTCGCGACCCTCCACGACTCGGACCCCCCATCCGTGGGCCGTCGCCACCTGCTCGACGATCCGCAGGCCGAAGCCGGTCCCCTCCTGCGAGGTCGAGTAGCCGGCGTCGAACACCTCCTCACGCTTCGCCTCCGGGATTCCCGGTCCGTCGTCCTCGACGAAGAACCCGACCTCGTCGGTCGTCCCGTCGCTTGCTCCGCCTTCCCTCCCCGCTCCCTTCCCGTCGCCGAGCGGGCCCACGGCGATCGCCACGTCGTCGCCGCCGTGCTCGACCGCGTTCCGCATCAGGTTCTCGACGAGCTGTCTGAGCCGACTCTCGTCGGCCCGGAGCCACAGGTCGTCCTCGACGGTCAGCGTCGCGTTCGCGGTCTCGACCGTCCGCCAGCAGGAGTCGACGACCGCGGAGAGCCGGACCGGCTCCGTCTCGCTCACCCGCTCGCCCTCGCGGGCGAGCGTGAGCAGGTCGGCGATCAGCGTGTCCATCCGCTCGTGGGCGCCCGCGACCGCATCGAGGTGCTCGCTGTCGCACTCGTCGCGGGCCAGCTCCACCCGCCCCTGCGCCACGTTCAGCGGGTTTCGGAGGTCGTGGGAGACGACGCTGGCGAACTCCGCCAGCCGGTCGTTCTGCCGCTCCAGCTCCGCGCTCCGCTCGTGGAGGCGGCTGGCCCGCGCCGCGGCGTTGAGCGCCGTCTCGGCCGCCGTCGCGAGGATCCGCGCGAGGTGCTCGTCGGTCTCGTCGAAGACTTCGGGATCGGTCTCGCCGACGGAGATGGTCCCGTGTTCGCCGACCGGGAGGATCATCAGGCTCCGGAGCCCCGTGCCGGTGTCGACCGCCCCCGCCGTCTCGATGTCGTCGTACACACGCGGCTCGCCCGCCTCGAACGCCCCCCAGTTGAGGCTGCCGCCGTCGGGGGTGAACACTCCCCTCTCGGGCAGTATCTCTCTGACCGCCCCCGAGACCGCGACGGGGACGAGCCCGCCCGCGTCCTCGTCGTACAGCCGGACGGTGACCACGGAGAACCCGAGCACCTCCTCGGCGGCGTCGACGACGCGCTCGGCGATCTCCTCCGGGGAGTCCGCCCGGATCAGATTCCGGGTCGCGTCGTGGAGCCGCTCCAAGCTGGTCTCGCGCGCGACCCGGTCCAACGCGGCTTCGAGGTGGTTCGCGAGGATCTCCGCGATGAGCACGTCGGTCTCGGTGAACGCGTGCGGCTCCGCCGAGGAGATGACGAACAGCCCGTGGTCACCGATCGGGTGAAGGACGATGCTCTCGGCGGGGGTCTCTTCGTCGAGCGGGTCGAACGCCGACAGGTCGCCGACGCGGAGGGGCTCGTCGCCGCGATACGTCTCCCACGCGAGGGCCGCGCGCGTTCCGGCGGAAGCGTCCCGCTCGTAGGAGGGCTGGTCGTCGAAAAAGGAGGGTACGGACTCGGCGAGCGCGACCGGTTCGAGCGCGTCGCCGGCCTCGTTCACGAGGTGGATCCCGCTCAGTCCCGCGCCGACGACCTCGTCCACGGCGTCGACGGCCAGCTGCGTCGTCTCGTCGACCGTCCGCGTGTAGTTGAGGTCCCGCGTCCACTCGCGGAGCCGCGCCAGTTTCTCCTCGCGCCGCTTGCGGTCCGAGATGTCGCGGGTGTTGATCACGAACCCGCTGACTCCGTGTTCGTCGAGCCGGTTGCTCCCGACCGACTCCACCCACAGGTACTCCCCGTCGGCGTCCTCCAGCCGGTACTCGACCGTCGGGTCGGGCTCCTCGCCGGTGATCGACCGCGCGAACGCCTCGACGACCCGCTCGCGGTCTTCCGGGTGAACGTACGAGAACGCGTACTCGCCGACCAACTCCGCCGGGTCGTGGCCGAGGAGCCACTCGACCGAGGGGCTCGCGTACTGGAACGTCCCGTTCGCGTCGAGCGCGGTGACGATGTCGCTGGACCGCTCCACGAACGCCCGGTGTCGCTCCCGCTCCGTCACGTCTCGGAGGATGCCGACGAACCGGCGCTCGCCGTCCTCCTCGAACTCCCCGAAAGATATCGACAGCGGAATCTCGCGGCCGTCTCGGTGCGCCCCCGGGAACTCGACGGCCGACCAGTCCATCGATCGCTCGCCGGTCTCGCAGTACCGCGCGAGGGCCTCGTGGTGCGCCTCCTCCTTCCGGTCGGGCATCAGCGTCGCCAACGGTTCGCCTTCCAGTTCCGCGGGCGCGTACCCGAACAGCCGCTCGACCGCCGGGTTCGCGAACCGGATCCGGCTGTCGGCGTCGATGGTGACGATCGCGTCCATCGAGTGGTCGGTGATCGCCTGCAGATGCGCCCGCGTCCGGTCGGCCTCGCGCTCGATCCGACGCTTCTCGACCGCTTCGACGACCCGGTTGGCCAGGATCTCGTACTGCTCGGTGCCGCCCCCCTTCTGGAGGTAGTCCGTCACGCCCGCGGAGATCGCCTCACTGGCGACCGACTCCGACCCCTTCCCGGTGTAGAGGATGAACGGGAGGTCCGGGTCGCGTTCGCGGACGGCCTCTAAGAACTCGATCCCGTTCGGGCCCGGCATGTCGTGGTCGGAGACGATACAGTCGACTCCGGTGTCCGGGTCGTCGAGGCGATCGAGGCCTTCGGTGGCGTTCGAGGCGGTCTCGACCGCGATCCGCGGATCCTCGCGTTCGAGGAACGACGCGGTGACCTCCGCGAGATCCGGGTCGTCGTCGACGTGGAGCACGCGGATGCGGTCACCCATGGGGTCGGGATACTCGTGACGCCGGCATAACCGTTTGGACCGGACGACTCCTACTCCCCGCCCGCCGGCCGGAAGGCGACGAGCGGCGCCCCGTCGGTGGCGCGCTCCTCGACGCCGACCGCGACCCGGTCGCCGACCGCGACCGCGTCGGACCCGGGCTCGACCCCCCGCAGGACGCCCGTGATCCGGACCGGCCCGAAGTGGGCGACGGCGGTCACGTACGGGGTGTCGTCGGCGAACTGCGGCCCGGCGACGTGGACGACGCTGTACGTCTCGACGGTTCCGGTCCCCGCGAGCCGCTCCTCGGAGAGCGTCGCGGACCCGCACTCCGGACACACCCGCCGCGGGGGAAGCGACCCGTGGCCCTCCGGACAGACGAGGGCGTACCCCTCGCCGTCGCCGAGGGCGTCGAGCCACTCGTCGTACGCCCCGTTGCTCGCGGGAGCGCTCATTTCGCCACCTCCAGTACGTGGACGACCGCGCTGGCCACCGTCCCACCGGCGTTGTGGGCGACCCCGACCTCGGCGTCGGCGACGCGCTCGCTGTTCGGGTGGTCGCCACGTAACAGTCGAGTCAGCTCCGCGATCTGCGAGCCGCCGGTCGCGCCGACCGGGTGCCCCTTCGCCTTCAGCCCGCCCGAGAGGTTCACGGGGAGGTCGCCGTCGGCGGTCGTGACGCCGTCGCGAGCGGCCGAGATCCCCTCTCCGGGGTCGAAGAAGCCGAGGGACTCCAGCGCGAGCACCTCCGCGATGGTGAAACAGTCGTGGACCTCCGCCACGTCGACGTCGCCCGGGCTGACGCCGGCGTCGGCGTAGGCCGCGTCGGCGGCGTCGTCGGCCGCGGGAGTGCGAGCGAGGTGCTGGCGGTCCGCGAGCGACATCCGGTCGGTCCCCTGCCCGGTGCCCGTCACCGCGACCGGGGCGTCCACGTCGTGCTCGGCCGCGTACTCCTCGGAGACGATCACGAGCGCGCTCGCGCCGTCGGTGATCGGGCAGGCGTCGTAGAGGTGGAGCGGCTCCGCGACGGGCGGGGCGTCGAGCGCCTCCTCGACGGACACCTCCTTGCGGTACTGGGCGTACTCGTTGGGGACCGCGTTCGCGTGGTTCTTCGCGGCGACGTGCGCGAGGTCCTCGCGCTCGCCGCCGTACGCGTCGAAGTAGGCGGTCGCCATCAGCGCGTACGCCCCGGGGAACGTCACCCCGGCCCGCACCTCGAACAGGTCGTCGGCGGCGATGGCGAGCCCCTCGGTCACCTCGTCGGTCGGGAGGTTGGTCATGCGCTCCATCCCGCCGGCCAGGGCCACGTCGGCGTCGCCGGCGCGCACGGTCCGGACCGCCTCGCGGACCGCGACGCCGGCCGAGGCGCACGCCTCCTCGTAGCGGGTCGACGGGCAGCTCACGCCGGCCGCCTCGGCCATCAGCGGCGCCTGGTGGCCCTGGTGCTCGGCGAGCGCGCCCATGAAGTTGCCGTAGTTCAGCTCCTCGACGTCCTCGCGAGGGACGCCGGCGTCCTCGAACGCCCGCAGCGCGGCCGTCGCGAAGAGGTCGCGACCCGTCCGGTCCGGGTGGCTCCCGAAGCGGGTGAGCCCGACCCCGGCGACGCGTACGTCAGTCATACACGATCGATTATTCGGGTCCGATTTAGCCTTGCCGGAACGCGCGGCCGCTGCCGCTTACAAATCGGCCGAACCGAGCCTCATCCGATGTACCGCAGGTCGTCGTCCGGCACCGCGGGTCCGTCCTGCATCTCCTGGATCTTGCCGACGACCTCCTCCATCTCCTCGGCGCGGTCCTCCAGGCTCTCGTAGCCGACGGAGAAGTCGAGGCGGTCAGCGAGCACTTCCAGCACCGCCTGCGCGCTCTTCGGGTCGACGAGATAGCCGCTCGTCTCGCCCATCAGGCAGGCGGCGTCGAACCCGCGTCGGCCGCCGAGCCCGAGCACGAGCCCGGAGACGCCGACGATGCCGCCGGCTGGCTCGTCCGGGCGGAACTCGACGCCGATCTCCTCCAGTTCGTCGATGAGGTCGCCGTCGGAGACCGCACCGAGCACGGTGTACTCCTCGACGAGCTCGCCGGTCGGCACGCCCCCGAGCGCAAACGCGCGGGTCGCGCCGAACTCCTCGGCGATGTCGAGGAAGGTCGTGGTGAGCGTGTAGTGGCCCTTGTTCGAGCCCGCCTGGTGGTCGCCGGTCAACACGAGCAGGTCGGCGCCGTCGGTCTCGACCGCGTGAAACTCGGCGCAGGTCAGCTCCGCGACGCCGTCGCCGTCGACGCTCACCTGCGGCGGGAACTCGGTGGTGTACACGCGGCGGACTAACTCGCCGTCGAACTCCTCTAACAGGTGTTCGGCCGCGAGCTTCCCCACGTGGCCGACGCCCGGCAGTCCCTCGATGAGCACCGGGTCGTCGAGCTCCGGCGTCGCGACCTCGTCGATCTCGATGTCGTCCATACCGATTCCATCCGGGCGGGGCTCACAAGAGGGTGGCTATTCCGGCGTTGCGGACGGGGCGCGGTCGTGAGTGAGCTACTCCGACGCCCGCCGCCGCGCTCGGCGCCGGTACTCTCCGTACGGGTCCTCGGGGCTGAACGGCGCCGGCGCGCTGTTCTCGGTCGGGCCGTCGCACTCCGGACAGCGATCGCCGAGCGCGTACACCGGTCGGTCGTGGGCGGCCTCCCAGTTCGCGCAGACGCGGATGTCGGATTTCACGGGTTAGGGAAAAGCGGTGGGAACAGGCCGGAGGCGACTACTCGTCGTCCTCGCGGCGCTCGCGGTGGAACTCGCCGGAGCCGCCGGCGGCCTCGATGGCCTCGCGGGCGCGGCCCGCGGCGGCCTCGAGCTGGTCCTCGGCCGTCTTGTAGTCGGGCGCGCGGACCTTGATCCGGTACTCGGGCGAGCCGACGTAGCCGACCTCGAGGTCGACGCCGTCCGGGATCTCGCCGTTGCCCTCGGCCGCGGTGAGCGCCTCTTTCACGTCGTCGACGCCGTCTGGGGCCGCGGACTCCAGGTCGACGTAGCCGGTCACGTCGACGTACGGGACGGAGACGTTGTCGCGGGCGGCCTCGACGACCGCGTCGAGGGCGTCGTCGTCGATGTCGACGTCTTCGAGCGCCTCCTCGCCGCTGATCGCGGCCGCCTCGAAGGCGTCGTACAGCGAGTCGTACTCGGCGAGCAGCGCGTTGGCGACCGCGGTGTAGCGGTCGTCGTCGACGTCCTCGCCGAGCGCGATCAGCATCCAGTTGTCGGCCTTCTGCGAGTTCTTCCAGGCCTGTATCTTGTCCTTGCGCTGGTGTTCGTTGACGTCTTTGATCGAGAGATCGATCTGGTTCGACGACTCGTCGACGTCGAGCACCTTCGCGACGACCGTCTGTCCCTCGCGGACGTGGTCGCGGACGTTCTTGATCCAGCCGGAGGCGACCTCGCTGATGTGACAGAGGCCGCGCTTGTCCTCGTACTCGTCGAGGTCGACGAACACGCCGAAGTCGGCGATTTCGTCGACGTCGCCGACCACTAACTCGCCGGGTTCGGGCCAGCCGCTGTACTTCATACGGGGGTGGTGAGGCGGTTACCGCGCCTCAACGGTTTCGACGATCTCGCCGTGGAGCTCGGCCTCCCCGCCGGTCGGGGTCGCGAGGGTCGTGCCGCAGACCGCGCACGACACCGTCGATGAGGCTTTGCCGAAGACGACCTGTTCGTTCTCGCAGTCGCCGCAGGCGACGCGGTGGAAGCTTCCCGCCATGCTTACTCCTGGAACGTGAGCCGGCCGGCGCGCCATCCCTCGCGCATGTGGGCCTTGCCGCAGTCGCCGCAGCGGTACTTCAGGTGGGTCTTCTTGGTCGGCTTGTCGCCACCGGGCACCTTCGAGTACCCGCCGGCGTTGCCGATCGTCGCGAGCGCGCGGCGCTGCTGGCGCGCGTCGCGTTTCATTCCGGTCGCCCGACCCGATCGAACCTTCTCCACTTCGTGCTCCTGGTGGGAGTCACAGTGTGGACAGTACGTGTTGAAACGACGTGGCATCTCCATGGATATCGACCTTGAATCGCGGTTCGTCGCCGACGCTTAAAACGGGTTTGGTCTGGCTCGGGTGCGGCGGCGCGTCTGCCCCTCACTCCTCCCACTCCGCGACAGCCCGCACCGGCGACCCGTCCCCGTCGCGGAGCCGGAGCGGGAAGGCGTACAGCCGGAACCGCTCGGGGAGGCCGTCGAGCCCGCAGAGGTTCTCGACGATCGGCAGCGAGTCGCGCAGGAGGGCGTCGTGGGCGGGGGTGCCGCCGGGCTCGCCTCCGCGGGGCGGTCCGGTATCCTCCGTCGATCCGGGCGGCGTCGGATCCGGCCCGAACGCGTCGAGGCCGACCCCGACGCCCAGCGCTCGGCACCGTCTCGCGGCCGCCGCGGTCAGGTACGGGTGATCGCGGTACCGGTCGGCACCCCAGTGGGACGCCCAGCCGGTCCGGAGGACGAGGAGGTCGACCGCGGGGTCGAGGGCGTCCGGCTCGGGAAGCGCCTCGGCCGCGATCGGCTCTCGCGGCTCAAGTGGCCGGCAGTCGACGAGGCGGGCGTCGAACGCGAACCGCCCCACGTCGGCCCCGTCGATCGGCTCCCCGTCCGGGAGCGCGTGTCGCGGCGCGTCCACGTGGGTCCCCGCGTGCGTCCCGGCCCTGAGCTCGCTCGTCGCGTAGCCGTCCTCCCCGTGAGTCGCGTCGGGGGAGAGCGTCACGTCGGGATCGCCCGGATACGTCGGCATCCCCGTCTCGATCGGTCGCGAGAGGTCGCGGAACACGGTGACCTCTGACGCCGGCGACCCTTAAACACCGGCGTGGAGGTGTCGATCGCGACCGGCGATCCCCGGCACGTCGGCGCTTCGAAGGGATATATACCGGAACAGAGACCAACAGATGCGTTTATTGAAATATTACCCGACACAGATAGAATTACAACGTATATATAAGAATTATAAAACTTCTTGCCGGTTACCTCGCCACTCTCACTCGCATGGTGGACATGAACCGCCGAGGGTTGATGCGTGTGTCAGTCGCCGCCGCGCTGGGAGCCAGCGTCGCGGGCGTAGCAAGTGCGGAGGAGGTACCGGAGTCGGACACTCCGGGCGCGCCGAGCGTCCGGGGCGATCTGAAGCGCTTCTCGACGACCGCCTTCGGCGCGGAGGTGACGGGGCCGTTCGTGTTCGATGACGGATCGCTTCTGTACAGCCTGCAACATCCCGAGGGAGGAAACCCGGAGCCGTTCGGACGTGCGGCGGTGGGGTACTTCAGCGGGTTCCAGTTCGAGTTCAACGGGGACAACGACGACTTCCCGGAAGTCGGCGTCCCGGACACCGAGGAGAAACAGCGACAGGTGCGGTCGGCGGCCGGCGACTACGAGGTGCTCGTCCAGGGGAAGGAGCCGATTCAGGCCGGAAGCGAGCGGCTCGGCGTCCCCCAGACCCCGAACGGGACGGACCTCACCGAGTTCGAGGGAACGAGCGGCGGGTACGGGAACAACCCCGACTGCAACCAGTTCGTCACGACCGACGACGAGGGGACGGAGGGGTACCTCTTCACCAACTGGGAGAACTACCCCGGCGCGATCTCGCGGGTGCCGCTCAGCCGGGACGAGCCCGGCGAGTGGAGCGCGGACACCGACTCCGAGGAGGCGATCAACGTCGTCAACACCGAGCCGTTCCGCGACATCGGCGGCACGTGGGTCAACTGCTACGGGGACCTGAGCCCGTGGGGCACCATGATCTCCGCCGAGGAGAACTACAGCCACCCCCGCGTCTCGTACACCTACACCGTCGGCGACATCGTTGAGTCCGGAACGGGCGTCGGCAAGATCGGTGGCTGTCAGTTCTGGAACCGACCAAACCCCAGTGAGATCGGGAACGCCCTCGGCGACTACGTCGACGACGGCGAGATCGACGAGGTGTTCACCATTCAGGGCTCGTGGTCGCAGTCGGGCATCGAGAAGCTCGCGTACTACCTCGGCGCGGAGCCCGTGGATCAGACCGGCGACGGCAATCTCGCGACGACGCCGATCGCCGACGTCTACCCGAACCCGTACCGGTACGGCTACTTCGTCGACATCCGCGACCCGGCGGGCGACCCGCCGAACCCGATCAAGTACTGGGTGATGGGCCGCGCCGCGTGGGAGGCGCCCGACATCCAGGGCGACCGCCGGACCGTCTACGGCTGCTCGGACGGCGACAGCAAGGGGATCTACAAGTTCGTCGCCGACGAGCCGATCGACGAGTACGATGACACCGACGACATCGCAGGGACGCTGTTCGCCCCGAAGATCACCAACGACGCCGCCAACGCGGCGGAGGCCGGCGAGCGCAACTCCCCCGCCCAGACGCCGCTCGACGTCGAGTGGCTCCCGCTCGGGAGCGCCACCAACGGCGAGGTCGAGTCGTGGATCGCCGAGTACGACGACGTGACGCAGGCCGACTACCTGGAGACCCACGCCGACACCGACTGGCAGACCGACCCGGCCGCCGCGGTCCGAGAGGCCGACCTCGAGGTCATTCGCAACGGCAACCGGAACTACATCACGAACGAGGAGATCGTCGAGTGGGCGGCCCAGTACGAGGAGAACGGGCCGGCGGGCGTCGACGAGGAGCTCCGGCGCGTCCCCTTCCTGGAGACGCGCGCGGCCGCCAAGGAGATCGGCGCCTCCATCGAGTTCAACAAGGCCGAGGGGGTCGACAGCGTCGACGACTCCGAGCCCGGCGACTTCGTCTACTTCGGGATCTCGGAGCTCAACGACGCGCTCGCCGACGACGAGGGCGACGTGCAGCTCGACCGCGTCGACGGCGGGATCGTCTACCGCGCCGAGCTGGAGCCGGACTACAACGTCTCGACGCTCGAACCGGTCATCACCGGTCCGGACTTCACTGACTCCCCGGAGGACGCCGACGACGCGCTCCGCAACATCGACAACGTGTACACGATGCGCGACGGCCGCGTGCTCTGCTGTGAGGACGGGTTCGGCGGCCCCGCCCGCTCGTACCCGAACGACGGACTCTACGTCTTCCAGCCGAACGTCCGTCTCGACGTCAGCTCCGTCGCCGTCGGCCAGGGCGACGCCGTCGAGGCCGAGGTCGTCGCGCGGAACGTCCCCGAGGGGATCGCCGGCGGCGAGTTCACCGTGAGCGTCGCCGACCCCGACGTCGTCGGGATCACGAGCGCGAGCTACCCTGACTCCGTCGGGCTCTCGGAACCGCCGACCGTCACCGACGACGGCGCGACGGCCTCCTTCCGGTTCGCCGACGTCGACGACGCGATGGAGCCGGCCGACACCGACTTCACGCTGGCGACGGTCACCCTCACGGGTCGCGGCGCCGGCGTCACCGACATCGACACCGCGGGGTCGCTCGACGACGACGACGGCGAGGCGGTCGACGTCGAAGCGCGGTCGGGGCTCGCGATCACCGGTCCCGCGAACGTCGGCTCCGGCGGGGACTCCCCCACGGACCCCGACGGCGACGGCTACTACGAGGACGTGAACGGGAACGGTCGCGTCGACTACGCCGACGTGGAACTGCTGTTCGACAACCTCGAAAGCGACAGCGTCGCGTCCAACGCACGGGCGTTCGACTTCAACCAGAACGACCGGCTCGACTTCGACGACGTGGTGAGCCTCTACGCGGAGGTCAACTAGTCGTCTCGGCGCGCTCCCGCGGCTCACGCCGGGTCCCCGCCTCGCTCGGCACGGTCCCGCTCCGCATCCGCGCGCTTCGCGCCTCTCTGAGACACCCACCCAGACACACCAATGCCGAAACGCACCCATCCACGCGAATGACGAAACGAACCCAGACGCGCTCCGACGCCTTCGAAACGCCACCTCGATCGACGGTGACGGTCCTCGCGGTCGCCCTCGCGGGGCTCGCGGCCCTCGCGCTCCTCGGCGCGGGAGCGGGCCTCGCGACGGCCCAGGCCGACGGTCCGACGGTCAGCGTGACCGACACGGAACTCTCCCCGTCCGGCACCGCCACCGTCGACGTGGTGCTCACCTCGGCGCCGAACGGGCTCGCGGGGTACAACGTCGTCCTGACCGTCGACGACCCCGACGTGGTCCGCATCGAGTCCGCGAGCTACCCCGACCGGTTCGGTCTCACGACCGATCCGGCGATCGGCGACGAGGGGCGGACGGTCACGCTCGAAGCGGCCGACACGGGGTCGACGATCGACGCCGGGGCGTCGGACGTGACCCTCGCGACGGTCGAGATCGCCGGCGACGCGCCGGGGCAAGCCGAACTGGCCGTCGATCCCCGCCAGGTCGACGCCAACGACGGGGACCGGGTCCGGCCCGCGGACCGCGCCGGGGCCCTGACCGTCGCGGCCGACTCGTCGTCGGCGTCGACGTCCGGCGCCCGGGGCGCGGAGTCGCCCTCGACGGGACCGATCGACGAACTCGGCGGGAACGCCGACGGCCTCCCGATCGGCCTCGTCGTCTTGCTCGGCGCCGTGGCCGCGATCAGCGCGCTCTCGGCGCTCGCCGTCTCTCGGCGGCGCTCGTAGCGGTTCCGTAGCGTTCACGCCGACCGCGGCGCGGTCCGCGGCCGGCGCGAAGCGACCACCAGACCCACGATGTCACGACCGAACCACGCGACCACAGACGACTCGGCGAACCGCAACGCACCGACGAACAGCGACAGACCTATACACGAGTCCTACGCCTTCGGCGTGCGGATCCGCGAGGGGACGTCCGCGGACGGCGATCCGATCTACCGGTTCGAGGCCCCGACCCACGAGGGGATCGCGTTCGACGACCCCGACACCGCGGAGCTGTACGCCGACGTGTACTTCGACGTGAACGGCTTTCAAGAGGCCGGCACGGGCGACCGGGGCGTCCCCCCGACGATCATCCAGGCCGGTCGCGACACGCTCGTCGGCTACCTCCTCACGCAGCCGGACACCGGCCGCCACTGGGTCGCCTCGTACTACGGCGAGAAGCCCGAGAAGATCGACCGCTACGTCGCCCGCGTCCGGAAGCGCGCGCGGCTGATACGCGAGCGAGCCGCGGAGCGCGGCGTGGCCGAGACCGAGGGCTGAGACCGAACGGGGTCCCGCGTCCCGAACGTATTTCTCCCGCCCACCGCTCGATGGGCGCATGTCGGAACTGCCGCTCGACGCCTACTACGACCTGACCCGGATCGGCGAGGTGGCCGTCTCGCCCGCCGGCGACCGCGTCGCCTTTACCGCGACCGAGTACGATCAGGTCGCCGACGAGGCGGTCGCATCCCTCTTCGTCGTCCCGACCGACGGCTCTCGCGACCCGCACCGACTGACGAGCGCGTCGGGCGCCTCCTCGCCGTCGTGGGGGCCCGACGGCGATCGGCTCGCGTTTCTAGCCGCCCGCGACCGCGACACCGAGCGACGGGTCGGTTGGCGGGACCGGGACGAAGAGGGCGACGAGGCTGACGAGGAGAGCGAGGCCGACGAGGCTGACGAGGAGAGCGAGGCCGACGAGGAAGAAGAACAAAAAGACGACGAACCCCTCGAAGACGGCGACCAGGAGCCGACGCCGCAGGTGTGGCTGTTCGACCTCGCGCTCGGCGGCGACGCCCGACAGATCACTGACCGCGAGGAGGGCGTCGCCGGCTTCGACTGGTCGCCCGACGGCGACCGACTGGTGATCGAGTCGCGCGACCCGACCGACGAGGAGTCCGACTACCTCGATCGGGTGCGCGAGGAGGGCGGGCCCATCGAGACGACCCGGCTCCAGCACAAGGTGAACGGGACGGGGTGGACCGACGACGTGACGACGTACCTCTTCGTGGTCGACCTCGACGACCCCGACGGGGACCCCCGCCGCCTCGACGACGCGTACGGCGGCGGCGCATTCCAGGACGTCGCCGGCATGGACCCCGCGTGGGGGGAGGGCGGCCGGATCGCGTTCACGTCCTGTCGGCTCGACCGCCCCGACGACACCACGGTCCGGGACCTCTACACGATATCCCCCGACGGCGGCGACGCGGAGCGACTCACCGACGGCGATCTCACCCACGGTGCGCCGGCGTGGCGGCCCGGAGGCGAGGAGGTCGCGACCGTCGCGAGCGACCCGGACGACCCGCCAGCCCCGGCCGAGGTGTACCTCGTAGACGGTGAGAGATCGGTCTCCCTCACCGCCGACCTCGACCGGACGGTCGCCCGCGGCGGGGGAATCGAGTGGGTCGACGGCGCGATCTACACCCGGATCGGCGACAAGAGCCACACCCGACTGGCTCGCGTGGAGACCGACGGGACCGCGGAGCGCGTCTTCGAGGCGCAGGGACGCGACCGCGCCATGGCCGCGTTCGACGTCGCCGCCGACGGGTCGACAGCGGTGACGGTCCTCTCGGACCCGGAGGAGGGAAGCGACCTATACGCCGTCGCCGTCGACGACCTCGACGCGGGGACCGACGGGCGCCGCGCAGGTGACGACGCGGGGACCGACGGGCGCCGCGCAAGTGACGACGCGGCGACCGAACCCGACTCCTTCCGGCGGCTCACCCGCGTCAACGCGTCGCTCATCGACGAGTTCGCGATGCCGACGGCCAGCCGCGTCGAGTGGGAGTCGGACGGCTGGACGATCGACGGCGTGCTCTACCACGACCCGGACGTGGATCCCGAGGAGGGCGAGCTCCCGCTGGTGGTGGCGATCCACGGCGGGCCGATGTCGTACGACGAGCCCGTCTTCAGCTTCGTGCACGCCGCGTTAACGAGCCGCGGGTACCTCGTGCTCCGGCCGAACTACCGTGGCGGAACCTCCCGCGGCCGGGAGTTCACCGCCGAGCTGACGGGCGCGTGGGGGACCGCCGAGGTCGACGACATCGCGGCGGGCGTCCGGGCGCTCGCGGACCGCGAGTGGATCGATCCCGACCGCGTGTTCGGCCACGGATTCTCCTACGGCGGGATCGCACAAGGGTTCCTGGTCACGCGGGAGCCGGAGCTGTTCACGGCCGCCGCGCCCGAGCACGGCATCTACGACCTCCGGTCGGCGTTCGGCACCGACGACACCCACGCCTGGCTGGAAGCGGAGTTCGGGCTCCCGTGGGAGGACCCCGAGGCGTACGACGCAGCGACGGCGGTGCTCGACGCGGGCGACATCGAGACGCCCCTACTGGTGATGGCCGGCAGCGAGGACTGGCGATGCCCTCCCTCGCAGTCGGAGCAGCTGTACGTCGCCGCCCGGAAGCGGGGGATCGACGCCGAACTGGTGGTCTATTCGGACGAACACCACGACATCGGCGATCCAGACCGCGCGATCCACCGGTTGGAGAAGATCCTCGACTGGTACGAGACGCACGACCCGGCGGTCGACGGGGACGACTGAGGGAAGGCCACCGCCGCCGAACGCAGAGCCGCGCCCTCAGTGCTCGACGAACTCCACGAGCACTCCGCCGGTCGAGCGGGGGTGGAGGAAGGCGACCTCGTGGCCCCACGCCCCGGGGCGCGGCTCCTCGTCGACGAGGTCGATCCCGAGGTCGCGGACGCGGTCGAGCGCCCCGGAGATGTCGCCGGTCGCGAGCGCGACGTGGTGGATCCCCGGCCCCTCCCGGTCGAGGTAGTCGTCGATCGCGCCGCCCGCGGTCGGTTCGAGCAGTTCGAAGTAGCCGCCGTCGTCGAGTTCGAGGAAGACGAGGTCCATCCCGTCGAACGTCTCCTCGTGGGCGACCGGCGCGTCGAGCAGGCCGTCGAACAGGTCCGCGAGGTCCGCGGCGTCGCGGGTCGCGACGCCGACGTGGTCGAATCGCATGCGTCTCGGATCGAGCGCCGACGACTTATAACGCCCGAGCGGGGGAGATCACCCACCCTCCCCGCCGGGACCCAAAGGTTTGGGTGTGGCCCGCGAGTAACCGAGAGCGACTCTATCAGTGAGCGACTCAGAGACCGACCCGGCGACGGAGCAGATGACCTCGCGGAGCATCCTCGACTCGCTGCTCGAGAGCGGGCTCCACGAGATGAATCGAGAGCGGTCCGGCCTCCTGCTCTCCGGACTGTCGGCGGGGCTCGACATCGGGTTCGGTCCGCTGATGATGGCGGTCGTGTTGACGCTGTCGCCGGGGAGCTTCGGCGACCTCACGACCGAACTCCTGCTCGCGAGCGTCTACTCCATCGGCTTCATGTTCGTGATCTTGGGTCGCTCGGAGCTGTTCACCGAGCACACGACGCTGGCCGTGATCCCGGTCCTCGACGGACAGGCCTCGGTCCGAGAGCTGGGCCGGCTCTGGGGGCTGGTGTACGTCGGGAACCTCGTCGGCGGCCTGCTGTTCACGCTGCTGGTGATCCTGTTGATGCCGGAGCTCGGCGTCGTCGCGCCCGAGTCCTTCGAGACCATCGCGCTGAAGCTCGTCGATCACGACCTCCCGTGGCTGTTCGTCGGCGGCGTCTTCGCCGGGTGGCTGATGGGACTCCTGGCGTGGCTCGTGACGGCGGCGCGGGACACGACCGCTCGGCTCCTCCTCGTACTGATCGTCGCCGGCACGATCGGCCTCCTCCACCTCCCCCACTCGATCGCGGGCAACGTCGAGGTGCTGTTCGGGCTGTTCATCTCGCCCGCGATCACGCTCGCCGACTACGTCGGCTTCCTCGTGTTAGCGACCTTCGGCAACGCCTTCGGCGGCGCCGTGTTCGTCGCGCTGCTGAAGTACGGGCACGTCGTCCGCGGCGCGAACTGAGCGCCGCGACCCTGGCGAAACGGTGTGGCGACCCGGGCGGAACAGTGCGGCGACCCGGGCGGAACGGTGCAGCGACCCGGGCGGAACGGTGCAGCGACCCGGGCGAAACGGCGAGGGGTCGCCGGCAACAGTTACGTTCTCACCCGTCGAACCGAAGTGACATGGAGCTCTCCAACACCGAGTCGGTCGCCGGCAGGGAAGTGACCGAAACGCTCGGACTCGTCCGCGGGAACACGGTCCGCGCTCGCAACGTCGGTCGCGACATTACTCAGGGACTCCGCAACCTCGCGGGCGGCGAGCTGAAGGGGTACACCGAGCTGATGACCGACGCCCGCGACCAGGCGCAAGAGCGCATGATCGAGGAGGCGGAGGCGCTCGGCGCCGACGGCGTGGTCAACGTCCGGTTCACGACCTCTTCGATCGCCGACAGCGGCGCGGAGATCCTCGCGTACGGGACCGCGGTGCGACTGCGGTAGCGGGGGCGACGGCCCAAGTGGCGCGTCGGACCGACCTACCGCCCCGGCTTGTACTCCCCGAACTCGTCGCGGAGCACGTCCGAGATCTCTTGGACCGTCGCGTACGCCTTCACGGCGTCGACGATGTGGGGCATCACGTTCTCGGAGCCCCGCGCAGCCTCTCGGAGCGACGCGAGCGCGTCGTCGACCGCGTCGCCGTCGCGGTCGGCCTTCACAGCTTCGAGGCGCTCGCGCTGGTTCTGCTCCTGTTCGGGGTCAACCTCCTCTAGGTCCATCTCCGGCTCCTCGTCCACCTCGAACCGGTTGACGCCGACGATGACGCGCTCGCCGTCCTCGATCTCGCGCTGGCGCTCGAAGGCCACGTCCTGGATCTGCCGCTGGACCCACTGGCTCTTGACGGCCTCCAGCATGCCGCCGCGGCGGTCGACCTCCTCGATGATCTCGAAGGCGTCCTCCTCGATCCCGTCGGTGAGGTTCTCGACGTAGTACGAGCCCGCGAGCGGGTCGATCGTGTCCGCCGCGCCCGACTCGTGCGCGAGGATCTGCTGGGTGCGGAGCGCGGTGCGGACGGACTTCTCCGTGGGGAGCGCGAGCGCCTCGTCTTTCCCGTTCGTGTGGAGGCTCTGCGTGCCGCCGAGCACCGCGGCGAGCGCCTGATAGGAGACCCGGACGACGTTGTTCTCGATCTGTTGGGCGGTGAGCGTGGATCCCCCGGTCTGGGTGTGGAACTTGAGCTGCTTCGATTTCGGGTTCTGCGCGTCGAACCGCTCTTCCATGATCTGCGCCCACATCCGGCGCGCGGCGCGGAACTTCGCGGCCTCCTCGAAGATGTTGTTGTGGGCGTTGAAGAAGAAGGAGAGCTGCGGGGCGAACTCGTCGACGTCGAGCCCGGCGTCGATCGCGGCCTGCACGTACTCGATCCCGTTGCCGAGCGTGAACGCGACCTCCTGGGCCGCGGTCGAGCCCGCCTCGCGGATGTGGTACCCCGAGATGGAGATGGTGTTGAAGTTGGGCGTCTCGGCCGCACAGAAGTCGAATATGTCCGTGATGAGCCGCATCGAGGGCTCGGGCGGGTAGATGTAGAGGTTCCGCGCGACGTACTCCTTCATGATGTCGTTCTGGATGGTCCCCCGAAGTTCCTCGCGCGGGACGCCCTGCTTGTCCCCCATCGCGACGTACATCGCGAGGAGGACGCCGGCGGGGGCGTTGATCGTCATCGACGTGGACACCTCGTCTAAGGGGATCCCGTCGAAGACGGTCTCGAAGTCGTCTAAGGTGTCGATGGCGACGCCAGACCGCCCCACCTCGCCCTCGGCCATCGCGGCGTCGGAGTCGTACCCCATCTGGGTCGGGAGGTCGAACGCCATCGAAAGCCCGGAGGAGCCCTGATCGATGAGGTAGTTGAACCGCTCGTTCGTCTCCGCGGCGGTGCCCATCCCGGCGTACTGGCGCATCGTCCAGAGCCGCCCGCGGTGCATCGTCGAGTAGACGCCGCGGGTGTACGGCTCCTCGCCCGGATTACCCAGGTCCTCGCGGTAGTCGTGGTCGGGGATGTCGGCCGGCGTGTACAGCGGGTCGACCTCTTGTCCGCCCGTGTCGGTGGTGAACGCCTCCTTGCGCTCCCCGAACCGGTCGACCGTCTCGCCGTAGGTCCCCTCCTCCCACGACTCCTTGGCCTCACGGATCGCGTCCAGTTCCTCAGGATCGTACATTAGTAAACCGGTCGCGCGAGCGCGACTTAACACTTTTCGGCGACGGGATTTCGGGCTGCTCGGAGGTCCGCCGCCGAAGGCCCGGAACGGTTCGGTCCCCGCCGACGGCCGGTTTCAAGTGTCGCCCGGTCGAACGCGAGACATGGACGTTCTCGCCGACACCACCGAGCGCTTCCTCGCCGCGACGGCGCCCGAGCACACAGCGACGCAGGCGGAGATGGCCGCCCTCGCGGACGAGTGGGGCTTCCCCACCATCGGGCCGGAAGCGGGAGCGGTCCTCCGGCTCCTCGCTCGCCTGACCGACGCGGATCGCGTCTTCGAGTTCGGCTCCGGCTTCGGCTACTCGGCGACGTGGTTCCTGCGCGGCGGCGCCGACGCCGTGATCTGCACCGAGTTCGACGAGGACGAGGCCGAGCGCGGCGTCCGGTTCGCCGCCGACGGCGGGTACGCCGACCGCGTCACCTTCGAGGTCGGCGACGCGATGGAGACGATCGAACGCTACGACGGCCCCTTCGACGTCGTCCTCATCGACCATCAGAAGCGCCGGTACGCCGACGCCTACCGCACCGTCCTCCCGAAGGTCCGAACCGGCGGGGTGATCGTCGCCGACAACATCACCAGGGGGCCGATCGACTTCGGCGACCTCGTCGCGCACTTCGAGGAGGGCGCACCGCTGCCGGACCGCGAGGTCGACGGGGAGACGCGGGGGATCGGCGAGTACGTCGGCACCGTGCGCTCCGACGACGCCGTCGAGACCGCGATCCTCCCGGTCGGGTCCGGGATTGCTGTGTCGACGAAGGTGGTGTGAGATCGCGGCGTCGCGGATATTTATAAATGAAGCTGCGGTCGGCGCACCCCGGTGAGCGGCCCGAAGGGCCGCGAACCGACGGTGCGAGGGAGTCGGTCGCCCGGAGCAGCGCGGAGGGTGACCGACGAGGCTGGGGAGGTGTGAGGTGCGGTTGCGGCGCGGATGGGCGGGACTCAAAGGGGCAGCAGGCGAGGACGACGCTCGGCGTGCACGAGAGCGGAGCTCTCGTGCGCCAACCAGAACGCAAAGCGTTCTGGTGGCGACGCAAGCACTGCAGGGAGCGAACGAAGTGAGCGACTGAAGCGCGCAGCGAGCCGTGCGAGTCGTCGCCTGCTGGGGATTTGGAGGTGTTCGATGTCGATCTATGGCTAATCGCTTCTACCCGATTGACCGCATCGTACACCACCACCGATAGGCCGAACCTATTCGGGCGTCGCTCCCGAATCACGATCCGATGAAGGTAGGGCTCATCTCGGACGTTCACGCCAACCTGCCGGCGCTCGAAGCCGTCCTCGACGACATGCCCGCGGTCGACCGGACCGTCTGCGCCGGCGACGTGATCGGGTACAACCCGTGGCCGGCCGAGTGCGTCGAGCGCGTGCGCGAGGTCGCCGCCATGACCGTCCGCGGCAACCACGACCGCACCGTCGGCACGCCCGAGCGCTACCGGGCCAACCGCATGGCCGAGGCCGGTCTCGAACACGCGAAAGACGCTCTGTCGGACGACCAGCGCGGGTGGCTCGACGGCCTCCCGCGCGCCGAGTCGTTCGCGGGCGACCGGTTCCTCCTCGTCCACTCACACCCCGCGGCGGAGCGCGAGGACGCCTACGTCTACCCGGAGGAGTTCCCGAACCTCGACCGACACATGAGCGACTACGACGGGATCGTCCTCGGACACACCCACGTGCAGGGGACGCGGTCGGTCGCGGGCGGGGTCGTGGTCAACCCGGGGAGCGTCGGCCAGCCGCGCGACGGCGACCCCGACGCTGGGTACGCCGTGCTCGACACGCAGACCGGCGAGGTCGACCTGCGGCGCGTCGCGTACGACATCGATCGCGTGAGCGAGGCGGTCGCCGACGCCGGCCTCCCCGAGCGAACCGCCGCGAGGCTTTATAAGGGTGAGTGACGGGAGAGAGACGATCGGCGGTCGGGCAGCGAGCGACCGAATCACGGCCAGACGCCCGCCACGAAGAGGACGTTCCGCACCGCGGTCGCGAGCGACAGGACGCCGACGCCGGCGCACATCAGCGTCGCGACGAGCCGGCGGGTCCCGCCAGCGACCGCGACGGGGATCCCGATGAGGACCATTCCGGCGGCCTTGGTGAGCAGCATGCCGGGGACGAGTCCGAACGCCGCGATGAGCGTGGCGCCGACCGGCGACCCCTCGACGTACTGCCCGCCGGAGATGGCGACGTACGTCGAGGCGATGTCGGCGACGGCGCCGACGGAGAGGAGCGCGACGGCGGCAGCGAGTCGCGAGGGCACTGCCACACCGGAGGCGATGGACCGTAATAAGCTTCCGGGGGTGCGCGGAACGCGGGACGCAACCCCGTCGGACGCTCTGTTCGAGTGAACGCGGGCTGGTCGCGGCGCGCGCACAGCACGACGCCATTTAAACCTCCGCGACGCGTACGATCGGGTAATGAGTTCGTCCGACGACGAGTACGACATCGCGGTTGTCGGCGGCGGGCCGGCCGGGCTGACGACCGCCCTGTACGGCGCCCGGCTTGGCCACGAGACGGTGCTGATCGACCGCGGCGGCGGACGCGCGGCGATGATGGCCGACACCCACAACGTGATCGGCGTCACCGAGGACACCTCCGGCAACGAGTTCCTCGCCACGGGCCGCGAGCAGGTGGAGTCGTACGGCGGCACCTTCGAGCGCGGGTTCGTCACTGACGTCGAGCGCACCGGCGACGACCGGTTCCGCCTCTCGACGAGCGACGCCGAGCTGGTCTCCGAGCGGGTCGTCCTCGCGACCGGCTTCTCCGACGAGCGCCCGGACCCGCCTCTACCCCGGACCGGGAAGGGGCTCCACTACTGCCTCCACTGCGACGCCTACATGTTCGTCGACGAGCCGGTGTACGTGATGGGCCACGGCGAGGCCGCCGCCCACGTCGCGATGATCATGCTCAACGTGACCGACGACGTGGACCTGCTGACCCGCGGCGCGGCGCCGACGTGGAGCGACGAGACCGCAGAACAGCTGGCGGCCCACCCCGTCGATATCGTCGAAGAGGACGTGACGGGCGTGGAGAACGACCCCGACTCCGGCTGGCTGGAGGCGCTGGAGTTCGAGGACGGCACGCGCCGCGAGTACCGCGGCGGCTTCCCGATGTACGGTTCCGACTACAACACCGCGCTCGCCGAGGGGCTCGGCTGCGACCTGACCGAGGGCGGCGAGATCGACGTCGACGACCACGGCCGCACCAGCGAGGACGGCGTGTTCGCGGTCGGCGACATCACGCCCGGCCACAACCAGGTGCCGGTCGCGATGGGACAGGGCGCGAAGGCCGGCCTCGCGATCCACAAGGAGATTCGCGAGTTCCCGCGCTCGCGGGAGGCGATCGAGGCGGACGGCCCGGTCGACCCCGACGAGGTACCCGCCATCTCGCCGGAGCTCATGGCGACCGCGGTGGCCCACGAGGGCCACGCCGGCGGCCCGCGGGGAGAAGTGGCTGAGGCCAAAGGGAGGACGCCCGCGGCAGACGACGACTGAGGGACGCGCGATCACACGCGTCCGGTCGCGGACCCGCGATACCGACCAGTTTGATCCGTCCGCTCCGATCGCTCCCATGGGAACCACCGGCGCGGACTTCGACGGCGAAACGGCGTGAACCGACGGCGGCGCGAGTCTGTAGGGTGCGACGACAAACTGGTCGAACCGGTGTCCCTGACGGGTGACGCAGTCGCTCGAGAAATGCGCCGGCCGGGACCCTCGCTCACTCACCCGCCCCCTCTATCGACTGTTCGCTAATACAGAGGCGAGCGTAACGTTGCAATCAGCCGTGGAATGAACGTCTACCGGAAGGAGAGCGTGTCATTCAGTAAATGTCGTGTTGGTCGAGTTCGTGGATGACCTCCTCCTGGCTGTCCCTCACGTTATCCACCAGTTGAATCAGCGCATCGAGGTCGACATCCTCCTCTCTGTCGATCTCGTTGCGTATTTCTTCGAGGAGTTTCTGTTGCGATTCGACGAGCCTCTGAATGTTCTCCGCGTCGGGAGTGTTCGGCGGTCGGAGCTGATCGAGAGTCCCCGTGTAGTCAGCCACGAGTAGTCGTACGAGTTCGCTGACGCTGTCCACTTTCGGATTGGCTTCTGCTTCCTCTTCCAGTCGCTCGATCTGCTCGGGATATAATGAGACTCCGATACGTCGAGACTCCTCGATGGTCATGTGACTGGCGGGGTGGCGAAGCACGAAATATCCACGGGTAACGGAATGTCGAGGCGGTCTTTGAGACAAGAGGAACATTATGGAGAGAATACGTCACACGCAACGTTGAATGATTGACTCAGTGGAGGAGTGCTTACGCTTCTATTTTTTCTCAGATACTACGGAAGATCGGCTCGGGGCAAGTCGCCGTAACACATACGCAATAGTAGATGTTATAATCCCTATTGGTACACCATACATAACTGCTGTCCCCACGCCGGTCAAAAGTCCATAGTCAGGTTGGGGGTGATTAAGAGAGATGACACCGTACAGTGTATAGCCGCTCATGATGATGACGGCGACAGCGATACCCACTAATATTCCGTCATTTCGATATGTATGTATCCCTGCCAGAATAATCGCTGATACTGTGACTCCAAGTGGACCCATAAGTAAACTAGATGAATTTCCCATCTCGGAATTCCCAGCCAGATAGAGTTGACCGAAGAACAAGGCCATGAGAATGACCGAGTACCCGAGGGTCGCGTTAAGTTAGAGGATGAGGCGGACGATTTCTGAGTGTCTATGACAGAATTCGACCGCCTCAGCGAACGTATCGCCTGGATCGACTTGTCGTTT
>Ga0207850_100153_pt1 | contig 68867 bp, 41 predicted proteins | sample 23E2SouthBayCA_FD_187746 | JGI IMG/M metagenome (GOLD analysis project Ga0207850, IMG submission 187746) | Aerobic enrichment media microbial communities from Eden Landing Ponds, California, USA - A23 E3 (3) (SPAdes) | ecosystem: Environmental > Aquatic > Marine > Unclassified | place...
AGAGTTGGGACGGTTCCTCAGCCATCAATATCAGACATCGCGGATGGGACCTACTTAATGATTTGGCTACCTCGACCAGAGTGTAAATCGGGCTATGGCCGTCTTCTGATGTTTTGTCGCTGCCGTATCATCCTCACAAAGAGTCGAGTCGGTCCCGAGTGAAATCGGATTCGGAGCGAGAGTTACCAGCGTAGCCCGGCACCCCTAATCAAGAGTGAAAACGCCGGACTCAAGCGGGTTTGTCACACCCCTGGTCAAGAGTGAATAGCCCTTCACTTGGTGAGCCGAGAACTTCCTCAAGGCCACACCCTTCGTCCAGAGTGTAACTTAGACGCAGTAATCAATCATTTCCCTGAGAGAACATGATAAAAACGAGTGTCTGACGCACGGCAGACACCCCTCGTCCAGAGTGAAACGCTGGTTGTGATGAATGAGGATCGGATGTGATCGTCGAGTAGTAAAGACGAGAGTGTGCCGGCACCCCCAATCAAGAGTGAATAGCGTGATCCCATCGACTGTTCCTACAACGAGGACCACATCTCCAAGCGAACCAACGCGGGGCGCGCAATCAATTCGCTCGGAATCGGGATAGCTGGTTCCGGGCTACCGAGGTAGAATAGGAACTCGCTTTCGAAAAGGGCGGTTTGTTGGATGGTGAACCGTCAAGACGTCGATTGTTTCCCCAACGTCTCACAATACACGAATGACAGGATCGAACCCACACACCCCTCGTCCAGAGTGAAAAGCATCGAAAGTGTCCCGATCGCCCAGAAGAAAACCGTCAGACTGGATGGGAGGAAACCACTAAAATCACAGGACGTGAGACAGCTCCACTAACAAGACGGTGATTACACAGTCGACGATCTTCCAAACATACCAATTTACACAATATTACCTAGAACCTTTATTACTACCTGCTGCTTACCACTCCCCAAGTGCATTCAGTACGATTTGAAGGACGAAAGCGACATTCGTCCGGGTCGTTACGAACCGCCGCTCGTGTTCGCTGGTCTGTTCTTTTCGTGTTCTCCCGTCTTTGGCCGTCTTTCCGTCATTCTTGTCCGTCTCCTCCTACGTGAACCCCCGTTTCACGTGGACCTCCCCCCACACCCCTGATTAGTTTTCACTCTGGACGAGGGGTGTGTGGGCGACGTATTCTCTCTGTCTTTAATCCACACAGTTAGATTCAATCTTAACCAACAACTCACAGCGTACTTCGATAACGTTGGTTAATCTCCGCTATCTGTGAAGGCAGTCACGTTCGCTTCCCGAGTTTCCGCGAGTTCCCGGCGAATCTCTGTCCGATCCCAACCGAGCCAACCGAGTGGTGACAGCAGGCTTTCGACGGCTCGAACGAGCTGCGTCTCATAGTACGAGGCGTCGTAGGTCTCGATCTCCTCGTAGGAGAGGGCGACCCGCTCTCGTGAGTTCTTCTCGTCGTCGACAACCACATATTCGATATCCTGTCCGGGATGGACGGCGAGATCCTGGTCGCGAGCCCGTTTCAGGGACGCCACGTTCTGGTTGTTCTGCGTGTACCCCTCCAGCGGCTTGGAGACGCGATTCCGTTGGGAGAGGGGTTGGATTGCAGACGAGTCACCGAATGTATCGAGGGGTATGTCATTCGACAGATCCAAAGCTTAGGTAGAACTCTCCACCCCGCAGCTTCTCCCAGAGGGGTTCCTCATCCTCTTCAAACTTCCCGTAGTCAACGAAGTCCTGAATGTCTCTAACCGTGATGCCGTTCCCACTATCATCCTCACTACGCCACGCACGCGGGAGACTCACTAAGCGGAGCAGGTAGCGGTCTGTTGATTCGCTGATTTCCTTCGGTAACTCACCCGCTAATGGATCGGGACCTCGCCGGCGGGCCATCCGGAACTCGTTTCCGGTCAATTTGATGCGGCCATTGGTCGCTCGGTCCGGTGTAACAGCCTTGACTTCGACCCGTCTCATATGTTCCGGACGCCAGCCCGAGTTCGCTTCTTCGTCCATGCCGGCGAAGGGGTCGATATAATCGAATCCGGGCCCACGCTCGTCAGAGACGTCGAACAATAGGCGGAATGCAGTCCGATACGCTGATTCATCGGGGATTGACGCCTGCCGAAGGATCACTTCCGGGCGTTCGCCCTCGATTGCTGGCTGATCTGTCCCGATATCGGCGATGTCTTCAACCGGTTTCATTCGCCAGACATCGGCGCTCCGCCATCGAGTGAGTTCCTCGAGGATTCGCTCTCGTGTCGATTGGTCTTGCGTCCGGAACTGGTTCCACGTACGCGCCAGACACAGCAGTTCGGCTTCACGTCCTCGGTCGTCAGCAATCTCTGCGTTTGATGTTGGGGTGCCAGATGAACTCGATCCAATACTGGGAGCGCCCCCATCGTCGGGTGCATCTTCCAGTGTGAGAGATGAGTTAACCGCGTCATCCAGCTCGGTATCCGACGCTGACACCCACTGCATGGTGAGCTCCCGTCGCTTGGCGTGGCTCGTAGTGCCGCCACCGCCACCAGTGTCTTCACGGTACCCGTTTAGTGCGTCAGTAACAGTCGCGAGGGACTCGGTGGGGTTCTCGAGCGCCGTGGTGAACGCCTTGAGGAGCTTGTTGGTGTCATCGTCCTCACTGAGTGAGGCAGCGAACGTTTCGTGGCGGGTTGCGTGCCACTCAGCGACAGTCGTTGTGACGGACTCGGGAATGGGCCCGTCACTCTGTTTTGGGAGTTCGATCAGCAAGCGGTCCCTGAGCGCTGTCGCCACGCGGTCGCCTGCGGGAATGCCCTCTATGACTGGTGTCAGTGGCGCCGGTGGCGCTGTTGGGTTGGCAGCTGTTTCGACGGCCAGGGCGAAGGCGGTTTCTACATCTGATTCGCTATCTGTGTACGTCGCCCAGAAGGCGTCAATTTTGGCGACGGCAGTGAGGTACTTTCGGAGGGGCTCGACGTCGCTGTCGGTCGGCCACGAATCGAGTTCATCCCAAACTTGGTGGCCTCTTAAATCATCGCGATGAAGCTCTGAGGCGTTCTGGAGTGCTGTAGCAATATATTGGAGTCGTGAGTAGAACTCCTCCGTCGCTGCGGCCGCAATACAATGCCGGGTGACCGGTTCGGCAAGCCCCGCAGTCGTGAATGCCTCCACCCACGCATTGACGACAGTGTCCTCCGTCCCGTTCGGTGCGTTCGCCATTTTCTCCAACGTGGGTTCGACATCGTCGTCCGGATCGATATGCAACTCCGGTGGGCTTGCCGTCTCGTCGATGTTCGAAAGCAGTGTTCTTAGTGCCGCTTGAACCAGCTTGAATCGCTGTTCTCGGAGCTCAGAGAGTTCTTTGCGGACATTCTCTTTCTGTTCGGCGTAATCGTAATCAAGTGCGTAATCTGGCTTGATGAGGATGTTCTCGAAGACATCCCTAAGCGAATATTGGTCGATAACTTGGGCAAGGCCATCTGCTACGAGGTATAGCGGGATCTCTGTCGAATCGTCACTGTGCTCGTCGATTGCGCTCCGATAGATAGCGATCTGATTAGGCTTTTCCTCAGCAGTGGTTGGCGGTGACCACTGCGTTGATCGTCTCGAACTCGTACCTTCTGGGTTCTCGATAATCCCGATTGGATTGTTGATGATCGCATTAAGCTGGTTGTAGACCGATCTATGGTCGGGCTCAGATACATCTGCATCGTATGCGGCTAGCAGATAGATTATCCGGGGCTTCAGTGTGGATTTGAGATCCTCTATCGCATCTTGTTCTTGCGCTGTTGGCTCGGACTCGTCTTCGGGAACTCCGAGGTCCGGTTGTTCCGTCTCTGTTTGAATTCCAAACGGAGGTATTGGCCCATCGGGGGCACCCCCGAGCAGGTATGCAATGGCTCGTGCCTCTCGACTGGGCCGTTCGACGATCGCAATGGACTCGTCATTGGCGAACTGCTCGCGTGCATGCTGTGGGATTTGCTGCGTGTAGATTCGTAGCTCAGGCTCCTCGACTTGTGGGACGTCCTCCTCAACGTGGAGGATGAGCGAGTCGTCGGCCCATCGGACCGGGAGTCGAACGCCAGTATGCCAGATATCTCGACGAATCCACTGGCGCTTGGGTTCCTCATCAGTGAGTTTTCGACTGACTTGCGAGGTCGCCGTGAGCCGCCGTAACAATCCATAGGTGGGCACTGTATTCGACTGGGAATCCCATGTGGATTCCATCGCCGAAAGCGCTTGATGGTCGTATGTGCGATGTGTATCGGCAACCGCACGGCTGGTTAAGAACTCGTTGAGTCGATCGGCCGCTTGGGCCGGGGTTAGTCCATCAAGCGGCCGTGCACCAAGCATTGTCGGCAGCGATGCAATGTCGACGTTCGGCAGTTCTCCATCCGAATCGAACCGCGACTCGATGCTTGCGATAATTTCGTCGAGATCGAGTCGTGGCAGATAGCTGGCCGCACCGCGTTGCTCATCGGCGGTGATCAGTGGCCTTGCTGTGTGAAGGTCCTCTGGCATCAACCCACCGGGCGGTTCCGCAGGATCGTCATCTGTATCTGGTTCCGTGACCGGCCAGAGTGCCGCATCCTGTAGTTGGACGACCCCGAGCGCTGGAATCGTGGCGTCGTGTGTATTCGGTTGGTGACTGTAATGCGTACCGTCACAGTACCAAGCAGTGTCTGTGATGGTCGCCGTGAGTTCTGGCCAGATAAGCGCCGTCGCATCCCGAACTGCCTCCCGATGACCCCGGTCAGCGTCTGGATTGAGTTCCGTGAGATGCCACCACGTTGGGATCGCCAAGTCCTTGTTGTACTCCCACTCCTCAATATCGCAGTCTAACCAATCTTTTTGACAGCTACCCGAGTGGCCGGCACTGAACGCTGGATGGTGTTCTGAGCGCCAACTAATCGTTTGGTACCGCTCCAGCAGGTCTTCGGGTGGGGAAATCGGTGGATTGGCTTCGAACTCGGGATCGGCATCCGCGAGGGACTGTACTTCCGAGAGTGATAGCGCGCCCGTACGACGGTCGTCGGTGCCTCGGCCAGGGAAGAGCCATCCCCAATCGATGTGGGGGCCGACCTGGACGCCCAGATGCAACAAGAAGTAGAGTTCCCACCGCTTGCGTTCTGCCTCTGAGAGGTCCATCTGTGCATGGATGGCCTCCCACTGCTCGTCACTGGGCGGCGCGAGGGTTGGGGTGTCCGTGGGTTCGAAGTCTTGGCGGCACTCGATTGCTGCGGCCCATCGTCGGAACTTCGCGGCCGGCTCGGCCTCACCATCATCAGTCCCGGAAAATGGATACTCGATGCCATTTTCACTTGCGAGCGAATCCGCAACGGCGCTGAATCTCTCCGCCCATTCGGGGCCGAACACCAGTCGCTCGGCTGGGAGTTGGTTGCCGTCGTCGGTCGGAAGCGGGATCGTCTGCACGTATCGTCGCTCGAGAAACGCATCGTAGTCCGTTGGGGTACCGGTGAGTGTATCATACGCGAAGACTTCCTCGACGTCGTCGAACTGCTTGTTGTGGAACGGCTGGGGGGTCACCCACTCGGCAGTTTGTCCGGCTGTGGATTGCTTGTATAGATCGGCTAGGTAGCCGACGACGTCTGGGTCGCCATTTTCGTCGCCCGAGAACCCACCCGCTTCGGCGCCGACACGGCGATAGAAAGCTGCTTGCCCTTCCAGCTCTCGGGTTCCCCAGCGTCGGTTATGCCGCTTGAGCGGGCCGACCCACTCGTTTTGATACGGAATGATATAGACCGGTAATTGTTGGGGTGGAGTGGGGAGTTCCGCCATGGATTGTTGTGACTCACCGGGCTCCTGGCGGCGGAAGACGATGCGTTCACTCCGTTGGCGGGATCCATCATCGGATTGCCCCTCGCTAGGCCTCGCGCGAACTAATCTGGTTACGGTTGCCTCCTCCGACTCAGTCGTCGATGTGCCTTCCTTGTGTTTCTCTGCCGGCAATAGGGGGACACCATGTCTACCGAGGCGGGTCGCTGCATCGACTTCTGCATCGTTTTCATCGTCGTCATCCGCATCTGCGCCGTGGCCGGCTAGCGCCTCCGCTATGGCCTCGAAGTACAGCTCTGCGTGGGTTGGCTGCTCGACAGTCACATGCCACGCATCGAACCCACCATCCGGTGTGGTTGTACTGGCTCGTTTCCAGAAGTCACAGAGGACCGTCACGAGGTCATCCTCCGATGCATCTGCTGCAATCGTCTCGATAATCGTGGTCAACCCGATCTGGGAAAGGAACCCGTTGAACTGGGATTGGTCACTCGGCCCCGATTCGGGGAGGTCGGCTTTCCACGCTTTCCCATTCGCGATGACCTCTGTAGCAGGGATCGGCGGCGCGGCATCCCGCCCACGCAATGCCTCGAAGGCTTCCAACCGCGTCGGGTCGAGCAGTGTCGCCGTCGGCTGCAACGGTTCCTGGGAGTCAGTCGGGACGATCGCGGTGTCTTGGAGTCGACTGAGGGTGTCAGCGATTCCATTTGCGAGCGATGTCTCGGCGTCAGTCTCGGCGACGTCGACGGGGGCAACAAGCCACGGCATCCACGATCGATATCCCGACGGTGGAGCGTGAGTTGCCTCGTTGCTTTGGATGAGGTCTTCGCTTACGGTCGCGATGAGCGTCGGGAGCTCCTTGAGGAGCGTCTGGTTTTTTTCAGCAGTCGCGAGATGTTGGCGATCGAAACTCACCTCGAAGGGAGCATGAATTACGAACGGGAACGGCGTCGAAGCATCCGAAATTGGGTAGTAAAGGTGGAGAGGTTCTGGCGTTGGTTCCCAATCGGCTGCCTCGGGGCGCGGCTGTTCCAGCAGGATATCTATCGTTGCCGATTCGGCGTCGATGTCGCGGTCCTCATCCGTCAACCACTGATGGACCTCTGGGGTCAGTGTCTGTGAGTATCGAAGGAACTCTCGCTCATGGGTGGTTGTGCCGGCAGTAGTGGTCGTTTCCTCTGTGACTGTATGCGGAATTCGGGAGAGTTCGGGATCATCGCCGATGGACGACTGGTGGGTACTGTCGGTCTCGATAGTCACTTCCCGGCGGTCACTAATCTCAAGCGAACCGGTTTCCTCGGTGTCATCGCCCTCGAGTTTGAGGAAATCGATTTCGTCGAGTTCCCCAAGGAGGACTAGCGTTGACGCAGAGAGGTCGGTACACTCATCCCAAAATTGCGCTTGGGGTGTCTTGTCGCTGGACAGTCCGCCAACGTTTGCGCTTCGCCGGTTAGTCTCAAAGGCGTCGACGATATCGCGACCACTTTCGGCGAGTGCGTTTTGAACAGAATCGAGCAACCCGGTCCATTCCGGGTCATCATAATCAAGCCGGACGACCGTCTGGTAAGTGTCGGCATGGTCCTCGAGCCATTTATTGTCCGGCGTTGCGGTTGATGAAGAGGATTGACCTGTCTTGAGGAGGGCGTCAACGAGCCGGCCTGTTGCATCTGACTCCTCGCGGTCGGTACTGATGAGGAATGGGTACCGGAATAAAGAGAGTCGAGGCAAATCGGTGAGGAACTCGCTTGGCGCTGGCGGCGCCTGCTCCTCGGTCGACTCCCGCTCAGCGATGGTGTCGATATCCGGCGTTGATGGGAGTCTCGACCATGCTTCTTCATCTAGGATTTCGTCGAGAATAGACTGATACGACTCGATGACGGAACTCTCGACATCGAGTTCATTTCTGAGATTTGTCTTGAGGTAATGGTCGTACCCTGCTAACAGCATCTGGCCCGCGCGATAGCGAGAGAACTGTGCCGAGAGCTGATCGTCATCGACGACCGAATGGACGGAAAACCGCTCACTCAGCTGGAGTAACGATTTGAGACCAACCCCTTTCTCACCGATCGAGTCGCTGTTGTCGAGTTTCTCCGATCGGCCGAGTCCAGTGACCGCCTCGAACACATCATCATCGTCGAGTTCAAACGGCCGACCAGTGTTCGCGATGAGTAAGGATTCTGGGCCGACGATAACAGCCACTCGTCCGTCATCGTCGGATCCGTCGCGAATCGCGTCCCGCGCATTCTGGATGAGTTCCAAAACCGTCCGACTCTCGTGCGTGGAGGCGACGACTTGATTGCCGACGCCAAGATCCGCCTCCTTGCTCCATCGGCTTTCGTTCGTTAATGCACCGAGGAGGTCTTGATGTTCAGTGCGACATAATTCTTCGACCGTCTGCTTTGGGGACCCTGAGCCACTCACTGAAACTCTAAACCTGTAGCCTGTGCGGTCTTTCCCCTCTTAAATAAAAGGTAGGGTCGATACGCCTTGTTGTACGAGTCCGGCTCCTTCGCCCTCCGGTCAAAACTACAACCAGGAACGACCGAACCAAGCTCTCAACGGAGGAAATCCAGCTGAGGAGGTGCTGAACCAGACAGTAACTTTTACTCCTGTAGTTCAGGGGTCACAACGTTGATCTCCTTTCGTTGAATCCAAGACTCAGTGATTCATTGATCGCCGTCTTCTTTTGCTAGTTCGCGGATCTTTTCCTTCGTCTCTTCGCGGTGCTCGCCGAACGCCACTTCGAAAATCCCCCGGTAGAAGTGCTTGTTCTTCTCGAGCGTGACGTCCTCTCGCTTCAACTGTTTCTTCAGCCGCGTGAATGTGACCTCGATATCCTCGCTCTGTTCCGGTTCAACGTATATTGTGGCTGAGTCCCAGTCCTCGCGGATGTTCAATGGTTCATCATCCGTTTCTGTTGCCTCCTCAGTGGGAGACTTAGTATCCGCCGAGCCAGCACCCTTCCCCTGACCTGATTGCTCTTCTGTGGCGGCTCCAGGTTCACGGTCTTGTCTCTCTGTTTCCGATGTCGCCTCTGCTGTCTCGTCGCTGCCGGCGACTTCTTCGTCTTCTGCTTCCTCTGATGGATCCTCAAATCGCTCGTCCATTCCTCGGGGCATAGTTACACCTCCACCTGCGTTTTGTCGAACGCCCGTTCCATTGTCTCAGCAACCTCCAAGAAGAGGTCGCGCTCGACTTGCTGGTCGTTCGCGTCCTCCCATTCGAAAATATCGCAGCCGTTGTCCCACGCGCGCTGTATCGCTACCCGCATTGGAAGCTTGAAAATTGGCGCTAGTGATGCATATGACTCGTCAAATGCCTCCAGGAACTTCTGTGACTGACCATCGTCTCTATACATGTTAGCCAGTAGTCCCACGATCGCAATCTCGATCTGTTGGTTGTCCTCGATGGATTCCAGCTGGTCCCAGAGATCGTCTAGGGCATCCCGGGATGTCGCTTGGGTTTGCGCAGCCAGGAAGACGTTTTGCGCCGCGATGAACGCTGCATCCGTCAGGACCGAGAGATCAGGGGGGCAGTCGATCAAAATAAAATCGTAGTCGTAGCCGTCGTCGACCAACTCTTCGAGAGCAACTTTCAACGAGAGACGAGCGCCTGCGTCGTCCATCCAATCCCGGGCAAGCCCCATATCCTTGTGGCTCGGTACGAGATCGAAATTCAGGTGTTCGTAATCGTCGCTGTGGATCATGATTTCTGAAAGAGTCGTGTCGTCCGTGCGCGGATTGTCGACGAGGACGTCGAGAAGATTTGCATCATCCGTAGCGAGCGTATTTGGAAGGTCGTTCTTCGGGCTTGATGGATCGTTGTCATCGCCCGGACCCAGTCCAAGCCCTTTCGTCATGTCGGCCTGTGGGTCCATATCGATCGCAAGAACATCGTGATCTCGCGAGGCTAGTGCCGCTGCACTGTTTATTGTCGCCGTTGTCTTCCCAGTCCCACCTTTCTGATTACCGAAGGCGATCGTGGGAATGCCAGTCGATGGTGTGACGCCCCAGCCACGAGGTGACTCGGTCATAGTACGATCATTGATTCAATGACTCATAAATCCACGTCAGACACCTAATCTCGCTCTGGGAATGGTAAAGTGCTGTATTCCGCGGTATAAACCGCTAACAGGCACTTATGGCGTTGTACTTAGTGAAAAGTCAAAGAATCACTGATTCATTGAGTCAACGCATTCTGGAGTCCTCGCTTGTTGATTCCTTGGGGGTTGGAGCTTGCTAATGGCAGTTACTGAATCAGTGACTCTGCACTTCTCGTGGTAGGTGATTCATTGAATCTCTATCTCTTTGATTCACTGATTCATTGATTTAGTGCTTCACATATTCTCAGCGCTCCTCTATGATTCCCTGACTCCTAAAATCAACCACTCAATAACTCTTTGACTCACTGATTCACTGACTCTGTGATTCACTGATCTATGTCCTCAACCGTTCACCGGATAACAGACACGGATGAAATCACTCTGGCGTCAGTCACTCTTCCCCGAAGGCGGCAGCTAGCTGGTCCCGCATATACTCTCGACGAAGCTTCCGAGCCCGTGAATCTGAGAGGTAATTCTGCAATACAACGTCGGCACTCGCACTTCCTTGCTCGGCCGCAATCTCGTCAAGGCTTCCGAGGACGACGTCGAGTGAGGAGGAATAGGCGTCATACCAGAAGCGTCGCCCCATCTTTGGCGAGGGAGAGATGCCGCCAATCTCGTCAGGAAGGCCAGCTCGTTCAGCGAGCTGTGTGAAGCGGTTCCAGACTGTCCACCGGGAAATCGAGCCGCCTGAGGCGTGTGGCGACGGAAACAGATAGCCACCCCAGTCCTCGTAATCAGCAAATATCGCAAGGCGGTCCTCGAGCACGTCTTTACCGTAGAGGAGTGACACCTCGCCAGGCCCGTTCTTCCGCTCCTCGAACGTAATATACGGAATTTCGTCAGTAGAGACATCAAGGACGAATTGACGCGCTCGTAGGCTAGCCACTTCATTCGGACGAAGACCCCATGCACACAGGGCGAGCACCAGAAGGCGGTCCTCTTGGTCGTCTGCCGCCTTGTAAAGTGCGCGAACGTGCTCGGTGGCGAGACATGGTGTATCCGTATCATCGTCGTTGCCGTTCGACCAGTCGAACTCGTCGTCGAGGCCGTCAGCGGGGTTCACCGCAGCCCATTTCCGACGCACCAGATGCGCATACCAGTTCGAAACCGCGAGGTGAATCCGGCGTTTGGTTTGCCCACCGTCGAGATCCTCGTGCAGGCGGTCGAACGCTGCCCAACACGCATCGACTGTTTTGTAGGCTGGGATATCACCATCCCGAGCAACGGGGGTCACGAGGTCATCGGTGTCATTCTCCTCGCAGTAGGCGGTGACATAGCGGTTCAATCGGTAGCGGAGGGTATCGATTGACGAGTCTGCAAGGCCCTTGCGCTCTCGCCGTGACGTGAGGAAGGACTCGAGTGCCTCGATCGTCCGTTCGTGGTCGGTTGCCCAGTCGTAGCCCGATTCTACGGCGTCGAGCTCGAGGTCCTCGCGCCAAAACTCTGCGAAGGTCTTGTCATGATACTCCCGTAGGGCATAGAGGAGCGGCCGAAAGCCGTGGTCGCGAAGCCAGCCGTGTGTCGGTTTCTCTTGTTTTGGATCGAGCCCGTCTGTCTCCATTACTGGAGCGACGACAGCCCAGTACGCATCGACGAGCTCCTCGAGTTCGAGGAGGGTCCACGAGATGTCGTCGACGTCCTCCCAGTCCCGATCGATTTCTGGTGTCGTTGCGTCGCTCACTGAGTTAACCTCCACGGTGTCCGCTGTTCGAGGCTATGACTCGGGGAGAGAACCCTCACTGAGTCAGTTCTCAATTCTAAGCCCGCCATTTTTGGCTAGTAGCGCGTTTGTCACAGATAGAATATAGGTTTTGGGGACAAACAGACTGCATGAGTCTGTGTGAACACCGAAAATAGATGCTGTATTGCCTCAGTATTGGATATATCATATGTCGCTATACAAAGACAGATGGGGATTAGCGGCCTACAGTTCCGGAGGATTCTGGTGTTATTAGCTCTCCGCAGATCAACGTGACACTCACCGGCTGTTAGGATCGGTGTATAGTCCATATCGCGGTCTACGCCCGCCTTCAACAGAAAGTCGGTTAGTCGCGGATATTATTCGATATCACAGCGAATACGAAGTAGAACAGCCGGACACTGTAATCATTTGAGGATTAAGGACGCCTTCGTCAGCAGGTCCCAACAGTAGCTTCATTACATATTCTCTTTATTGACAGTAATGAATGGGCTACTTCGCCGATCACGCTGACCAGATTGATTTTCAGCAGTTCGGCTCGGAAGGAATTGAGGGAATAAGATCCTGCCAAGCAGGTGGGTTCTGGGGCGTCAAGAGCCACTTCACGGCATACGAAGATGAGCCAGCACTGGTGTCAATGCCGACTGGTTCTGGGAAGACAGCGCTGATGATGTTATTGGCATTTGGACTGAGCGAGAAGCAAGTACTCGTCGTGACTGCATCTGACGTGCTTCGTACCCAAACCGCAGCGAAATTCAAACAGCTAGATGGCCTGAGACAAGCTGGCGTTGTTGATGACAAACTGGAGACCCCTTCTGTTGCAACAGTTACCTCAAGAGTCACCGACGAGGAGATCTGGGACGAATTGGATGAGGATGTTGTAGTTACTCTCCCTCACAATATCAGCAAGGTCTATGACTCGGACCAGTACTCAGATTCTATTGTCAGTCCTCCTGAAGAGAAATTTGATCTCGTCTTTTTCGATGAGGCACATCACATCAGAGCTCCCAGCTGGATGGAGCTACTCGAGACCGTAGACAGTGCTAAGCGGGTATTGTTGACTGCGACTCCATTCCGTCGTGACCGACAGACGCTACCGGGCCGGATGGTGTATCACTATCCTCTGAGCAACGCGATGGATGAACGATTATATCAACCATTGTCTTTGACTGAAGTTTCGACGTATCGTGCTGACGATCCGGATAGCAAATTGGCAGTAGCAGCGGCTACCGAGCTGGCAGATATTAGAACGGACTACTCCAGTGCTAAGCTTCTAGTACGGTGTGATAAAATCTCTACTGCTCAAGGTTTGGAAGATGTCTACAGCAGCCATGGGCTTGATGTTGAGGCGATTCATTCGGACCGGACGTCCAAACAAAATGCAGAGACGATCAGCGCACTTCAAGATGGAGAACTTGACGGGGTCGTTGCTGTTGGGATGCTCGGTGAGGGGGTCGATATTGCGGATCTGAAGGTTGCAGTGCTTCATCAGCCCCCGAAGTCGTTTGCTTTCACACTCCAACTAATTGGCCGTGTCACTCGACCTGCGGAAGATTCGGATGTCGCTGCAACAGTTATCGCTGACCCAGACAAGTTGCGTGAGGCCGGGGTTGATGATGTCGTCAAGCGATTGTATCATGAGGATGCAGGCTGGCGTCAGCTCGTTCCAGAACTCGTCGACAAATATATTGAGACAAACGTAGCAGCGACTACTGCCGGACAAGATGCGCTTCGAGGCGTCAATGAGCAAGACCTCCAACCATACCGCAGCACTCGACTTTACGAGAGTACGGAGTCTGACGTCGACTTGGTAGCTGACGTTTCACTTGACGATGACACTATCGTCTACAAACTGCCCCGATCCGACGAGGTGTTTCTTGGGCTGATCACCGAGAAAATCGATAAACCGACCTGGGGGACTAGAACTCCGCTTGACTACCGTCAATATGACCTCCATCTCTACTACTATCACGACGAAACCGAGACTCTGTTTGAAGCTTCCTCATCCGATGAGCTATCTGACCGTATTCGTAGCCAGATAGTATCCGATGAAATTGAAATCTACGGCGGTGAATCACTCGTCCGAATGCTGCAGGCAGAGGTCGATATTGAGTACCAAGTTGCAGGACTAGCCAACGCACTGGGGCCGTCTGGGAGTCTCCCTTCCTATAAAATGTATCTTGGTGACCGGGTGGAGGGAGCTGTGAGGCAAACAGATGCACAGGCCTTCGCTCAAGGCCATGCAGTTGCAGAGGTTGATGAAGAGATCATTGGCATTAGCAATGATCAGGGGCGTGTTTGGTCCACTGGTAGGGAGGGAATTGGTGATTTCATTTCGTGGTGTCAGGGTCTCGCGGGCAAACTTGAGAAATATGAATCCGAATCTGTCGCACCTAAACTTGGGTTAGGGGAGGTTCGCCGAATCGACGAGTTCCCTGCAGATCCAGTATACGGGACTCTCAATCCTACGCTTCAACAACTCGATGTTGAGATTAATACAAGCGAAGTACACGAGGAGGGTGGATGGCAGCCCGTGAAGGAATCTGCTCTAAGAGACCTCACTTACCAGACCGATGAGCCCACTGCTGTCGAATTCTCCTATACTCCATATGAGACAGCGCAGTCGCTATCTGGCACGTACAATATCGCAGATAATGAACTGACCGGTCAGCTCGCTAACTGTCAGTTCAGGATAGTCAGTAGGGACCAGACCAGCGAATTGACCGGTGAGATGTTTTTCAACCGTTATCCGTTGTACTTCTGTACAGGTGACGGGACCTTAGTGTATAACGGGCGCGGACACAAGGTCAAACAAGAACTTTCAGAGGTTCCGTCGACTTGTTTTGTTGAAGAATCGAAGATCGATTGGTCGGGATGTGCTACGTGGGGAGAATACTCATTTGATGATAATGACACAGATGCCGAGGGACTCATTCATGTTCACGCCTGGGTAGAGAACTTTATCGAGGCAAACGGTGAGAGTGAACAAATTCTGTTCCGTGATCATACGACCGGTGAGATAGCAGACTATGTTCAGTTCGAGCCGTCTCAAAAGCGCATTAGCCTCTACCACTGCAAGGCATGCAAAAAAAGCAAGAAAAGTGGAGCGCGTCTCGAAGACGTTCGTGATGTTGTTGATCAGGTATTCCGGAGTATAGCGTGGATTAGGAACAGTGGGCTTCCAAAGCGGATTCGCTATCGTCAAGAGAATACTGGTGTAGAGGGGTTCAAACTGAATGAAGAGGGATTCGATGAAATCGAGACAAGATTTCAGCCGAACGAGTGGGACTTCAGAGTGTATATCGTTCAACCTGGACTGGACCACGACAAGGCCCGAACACGGGCTAACATCAATACGCTACTCCTGACCTGTAAGGAGTGGTTAGAGGCGGTTGATACTGAACTACGCATTATTGGCGATCCTAACGATCAAGTCGTGGAAGTGTCCTAAGGGTACTAATTTAGCGGGGCTCTGCTCTTCTCAATCTCGAAGGCTCGGTCAAGAAGATCTGCGAGGTCGCGTAGATTTTCCGCAGCATACGATTCAACTTTCATCGCCACACGTTCCGTTCCCTTCTGCTTCTTCCACAGCGTCACCACGACATCGGAGTCTCCATTTGGGTCCGGTAGTGCAGCTGTTATCCATGCCGTCACGGTTGGCGATCCCTCCAACCATCTCTTACTGAGTTCATGCCACTCTGGATCACACTCTTCCGGTGACGGTCGGTCCTCCCCGAACGCCTTTCGCTCCAAATCATCGGCAAAGGACCTGAGTTTCACAACGTCATTAGGAACAACCTGTACGGAAAGCGACTCGCTTTCGACCCAGCTCTTTGCCTTCCCAAGTGAGAACGTTAGATGCCCGTCTGGCGTTCTGGAAATTCGAGCGCTTCCTCGTCGCTTGATGTTTTTCTCCGCGATAGTAACCCACTCTCCCGACTTGTCGAACGACATCCAGTAGTCTGCAGGAATCGGGACTTCAATCTCTACAGTTGGGTTCTTCTTCTGCCAGAGCCACCGCGTCACGTCGGGATACCCCTCCGTCCCGTATCGGTCCGGGAGGGCGTACGGCCACACCGAGAGAATGCCGGAGAGGTCAACATCGTGAGTCGTAAAGTCGTCTTCCTCGAGCCAGGCAACGCTGTACTCCCGATCAAGATAGTGCGCTACGACTGCTTCCTTGTCTTTTCCCTTATTCCGGTACTGGGCTTCAACTGCAATTCCCTTGCCGTATGGATCACACGGCTCGGGGAATTCCAATAGCACGTCAGGAATGCGTCCCTCGAGGTCGGACTCGAGTTCAATAGTCGCCTCCGGGTAGTCGTTTTCCAGGCGCGCGTATGCGATGGCCTTCATCTTGTGATGGATTTCGGACTCCCCTGGGCAGTCACCATCACCACTACCGGCTCCGCTGCCATCTCCTTTCCCGCCGCCCTTGTGACTGAAGTGCCGAGAGACGAACGTGCCCCCGCGGTTGTAGGACCGGACCACTGACATCTCCTCGCCGCAAACTGGACACGCAACTGTCGATCCGTCCGGGACCTGTGGAGGAAGTACCTCGTCACCGTCAGACAGTCCAAGATATGGCATATTTGTGAGTATGCTATGTCCTCAGCTCACTCCAGTCACGAATCCGCTTCTATTGGTGGCTGTGATCCACATTCAATCACCGCAAGGTCTCTCGTGCTATCGAGTAGTCGGTGTGCCTCGTCATCGCTCTCACAGCTTGGTTCCTCGGTCCGACCTCACAACCGATTAGGTAGCGACCTAGCATAGGAGCAAGTACAACCAGTACGGAAGTTGGATGATTCCCTCACCGAGATCCTCAATAGGTTGTCTGCCTCGAACCGTATCACCAGCGAGGATGAATCCAAGTGGCACGTCGTACGCTTCTTTGAATTCTCGAACGGCTTCCAGTGACTCCTCACGCTCGCGTGACCGATACGCTAGCCCGATCGGGACGGGGGTTCCGTCCACCTCGAAGACGAAGTCGACCTCACCCTCTCGCCCACGCCAGTACTGGACGGCTGGCGTCTCGTCATTGCCCTGGATGGCGTTGATCCCGTAGGCGAACCGCATCGTGTGGTCGAACGCCGCGACGCGGGCCAGGTCGGCCTCGCGGTCAAAATCGTTGCGGACGGTCGAGGCGTCGCCGTCGGCGAGCGCGGTCACTAGCCCTGTGTCACGGAGGTAGAGTCGCACCGACCGGGGGCGGCTGTTGTCGTACTCGGTAACGCCGGTCAACAGGTATAGCTCTGCCAGGGCGGGAAGATAGCTATCGGCGATCGTCCGCCGGTCGACGTCGAACAGTTCGACGAGGTCCTGATACCGAAACGGTTCGGCCCCCCGGTTCCGGGCGGCGAGCGCACAGAGGCGTTCGAGATCCGCGATCGTTTGAATCGATTCGAAGCCGGGGACCTCTTGGTAGAGGGCATCGCGAACGTCCTCGCGCAGCTGCGTGTAGTCATCCGGCGTCAGGTCTGCTGCCGACTCGGCGGCGCCGTCAAGGTCGTAGCTGATGGTCCCGCCCATCGCGAGATAGTCGACGACCTGTGACTGGATGCGTCGTTCGACGTCTGCAACCTTCTCGTACTTCTCTCGAAGCTCTGCGACGAGTGACTCGATCTCGCCACTCTGGAGAGCCGTTGGCAGGCTATTCTCCCCGGTCCGGAGTGAGGTGGGGCTCACGCGACTGTCTTCTTCCTCAAGATCCGGATACAGCGTGAAGAGGTAGTCCCGGAACTTCTCGGGGAGAATGGGCTGGATATCGTAGTCTTCGGCCGGCATCGCGACACTTTCGAGTTCCCGTTCGACTTGAATACCGGCGCTGGCGGTCAGGACGACGTGTCGTCCCGGGACGTCCTCGAGCAATTCTGCGACGGGGACGCCCCACCCGTCGATGGTCGGCTTGTTCGGATGCTCGATCTGGTGAACATCGTCGATTAGGATGAAGTGTGGGTGGTCTGCTTCAATGCGGCCGAGAACCCTGCTCTCGTAGTACCGAACTGCGCGTCGCAGCTGTTCGTCCGATTGGAGTTGGTAGAGCGGGTCGGCGTCGAAGGGCAGATAGAGGAATCGTTCCGGATCGTCGCCAGTCTCGATGCGATGGTGAATGAACTGGTGGAGGAGCGTGGTTTTCCCGACGCCCCGTCGTCCAACGAGGCCGAGAAGCGGTTGGTCCTCGAACTGGCTGTCGGACTCGTCGGGACGGGCGAGATGATAGAAATCGCTCTTTTGCCGTGCCGGGAGTGAGAATGCTTCTGTCCCGTGTTCCCACCACGGATTATGGTCGTGAAGCGCCCGAACGAGAGCGTCACCAGCGTCGATAGGCATGGGTTTGTTGACTAACCCATGACCTCCTTCGCAATGATTGTTTCGACTCAATACCCAACAGTGTAGCGGTGGTTACATACTCATAATCCATCTTCTAGAGTATGATACTCCACCAAGTACGATATAAGGAACACTACGATGAGTCTTTATTCTCTAATATCTGCTCTATCTTGCTCATTGGCGAAGCATTTATCACATCTTGGCGCACACTGATGAGTGTGAAGGTGGATAAAGACGCATCGTAATGATGGTTTCTCCCCCTTCGTTTCCGGGGCGAGCGCACACACTGTCGTCAACCACCCGTTGGCTGTCCGGGGAATGGCACGCCACACAGACACCATGGATACGATGTACGCGGACATAGAGGACGGGAAGCGTCACGATATCGCAGTCGAATTCATCACTCGGCGAACCATCGACTGCGACGGAGAACACGTCCACCGCTTGCTGGTCGCCGATCAATCGGGGAAGCAGTTCACGGTACTCGCCACTCCTGACAGCGAGGCACTCCTGGGCCTGAAAACCGGGGCAACCCACCGCATCTCGGGGCTGCTGGGCGCTGCCCCTGTCACCTCCGCAGACGACACCAGGGCTGAGTGTCCTGATTGCGGGGGATGGCTTCGACCCGGACAGGTCGTCGATGCAGCTGGAGCAGCCGTCACGCAGGCTGCGTCACAGCTCTCCCTTGACGAACCGTTCGGAATCATCGATGCCAGAGCGACCGTCCGTCGCGTTCGGGATGACCGCTCGCTCGTCGACGACTGGACGCCGATGGACGACGACAGGTCGGTCACCCCACCCGACTACGTCTGTGAGTCCTGTGGGCGCCACGTCGACGCGTACGAACTTCGGGAGACCGCCGAGGCCGATCAGATGCTCGAAAACCAGGTGATGGAGAGCGCATCACCGGCGCCAGCAAGTGCGGACATGGCGAGCCCGGAGACGGTCGGACTCGCCGCTGGCGGGGCGAAAGACGTGGCCAACTTTCGGGAAAACGTCGCGAACGGGTATACGCCACAGCCGGAGGCGATCAGCGACGAGGGGCTGTTCTACGACTATCACTTCGAGACGGGGACGCGGACCGAATCGGAGGCCCTGTTCGCGCCGCGCTACGCGGCTGCCGCGAGCGACCACCCGATCAGTGGGGAGACCGAGCGCTACCTGTCGGTGGGGCTGGACTCGACGCTCTCGGTCGACGAGTTCGAACGGCCGCGGCTGGATCTCGTCGCCGTCCTCGATGTCTCCGGGTCGATGGACAGCTCCTTCGACGCGTACTACTACGACGAACACGGGCGCAAGCGCGAGGCTGAGGACGATGCGGCGACGAAACTCGAAGCGGCGACCCAGTCGCTGTGCGCGCTTACCGAGCAGCTCCACGATGAGGACCGCCTGGGCGTCGTCCTCTACAACCACCGCGCCCACGTCGCGAAACCTCTCCGTGATGTCGGAACGACGGATATGCCTGCGATCCGTCGCCACATCCGCGAGATCGCTGCTGGCGGCAGTACGAACCTCGCGGACGGGTTCGAGGCGGCTGTCGACATGTTGGTCGGCGGGACGCCCAGTCCTGATGTCGAGCGCCGTGTCGTCTTCATGACCGACATGATGCCGAACACGGGGACGACGGGGGACAGCGAACTCACGCAGTTGTTCGCGGACGCGGCCGCCGAGGGCGTCCACACGACGTTCGTCGGGATGGGGCTGGACGCGAATGCGGAGCTAGCGGACACTCTGTCGGGCATCCGTGGGGCGAACCACTACTTCATCCACTCGGCCGCAGAGTTCGAGCGTCGTCTGGGGGAGGAGTTCGACTACATGGTTACCCCGCTGGTGTACGACCTGAACCTCGACCTTGACGCAGACGGCTACGAGATCGAGGCGGTTCACGGATCGCCGTCCGCGGACGCCGCGACCGACCGCCTGATGCATGTCGGGACGCTGTTTCCCTCCGCCAAGCAGGATGGCGAAGCTCGGGGCGGCGTCGTCCTCGTCCGCCTCGAGCAGACGAGCTCGGACGCCGATCTCGATCTGGTCGCCTCGTGGACGGAACGGGACGGTGGTGAGTACACCGAGCGCGTCACCGTCGACGTTCCCGACGAGTCCAGCACATACGCCCATAAGGGCGTCCGGAAGGCCGTCGCGCTCGCCAGGTACGCTCGCGAACTCCGGACGTGGGCAGCTGACCTCCACGACCGCGCTGACGCCGCGACTGGCGTCGACGACTGGTTGCTCCCCGACCAGCGCGGCCAGCACGAGCGCGAGTCCGTGCCATTGGTCGTTCCTGATCGATATACCGAGCGGTTCGACCAGCTTCGCAGCTACCTCGCAGATGAGATGGCGGCTGTGGATGATGAGTCGATGCAGCAGGAGGTGGAACTCCTGGAAACACTGTGTCAGCAGGCGCCCGCGACGCCGCACGAGGTGAGTGACTAATGCTCGTGTTCGCGTTCGACCGTGACTGGACTGTCGACGTGAATCCACATCCCCGCCACGACGCCGTCCCGCTGGAGTGGGTGCGTCATCTCGCACATGAGACGCCGCACACGGTCTACGCTATCGGGAATCAGACGCTGGCCGAGGAGGCCGCAATTCCGGGTGTCGTCGACATCGTCGGCCGCCACCCCGACGACTGGGACGAGTGGCTCGGCGAGAAACAGCCCGACGGCCGGTACGAGCAGTTCCCACTCCGGCGCGAGCGGCTATCACTCATCGCGGACCTACACCCGGACGCGGACGGTTACGTCGTTGTCGACGACCTCGATTTGAGTGATGTCGACGGGTGGGAGCATTACCACGCCTGGGAGTTCGTTCCCGCAGTCGAACGGGGAGACATCCATCCTGATCTCCCGTGGGTTCGTGACCTAATGACCGACGGTGGACTTCCGTCGTCTGCCGGAATCATGCCGGCGAACGCGTCGATGCTATCGTCGTTTCTCGACGACCACACCGATGCGCCCGGATTCGAACTCACGTACATCGATGATGGGGCCGAACGAACGCAGCTGTGCCACGACGTCTCCCTTCATGCGGTGACACTCGAACGGCCTTCGGCAGCGCCAGCGCTCCAATGCACGCCGCTCGCCCCTGATAGTGACCAATTCACCGTTCCCGTCGACGCAGTCGAGTTGCTCTCCGTGGTCGATCCCCCACCGAATCTCTACACGGCGAGCGCAGAGACGCCTGCCGAGGAGGCAACTGGGCTCCGCCGACTCGCGGATGTGAATCCAGAGGCGGTCCGTATCTCATCGATCCTCGCTCTTCTGGATCGCGAAGACGTTGATCTGTTCCGGGAAAAGGACGCAGTCCAGGCACTCCGTCGGGTGGCGGTGGTGCGCCCAGAGGACTGTACGCCGGCGATTCCAATCCTTCGGTCACTATTGGCACGTGACGAGCTACCCGCTCGGGCCGACGTGCTAGCCACTCTCCGCGCCATTGGTGATGCCGATCCGGGGGCGATCGCTCCATTCGCCGACGAACTCGTACCGCATCTGCAGTCGAACATTGTCTCCGTCAGGCGTGAAGCGACCAGATGTATCGCCGCGATTGCTGAGGAAGACCCCGAGGATGCTGTGGACGCCGTACCGTCGCTTGCAACGATCATTGAGGACGACGTCGACGGACTCCAGTACGCGGTGTACGCACTCTCGCGGATCACGCGCGAGTATCCGGAGGAAGTCAAACCGGTCGCCGAGACACTTGGAGAAGTCACCCTCCGTGACTCGTTGTCCGACAGCGTTCGGTTGAACGCGACCGCTGGGCTTGGACGGATCGTGGGCGAGTACCCGAGCATCGCCGTCGATATCGTCGACGACGTCGCGACCCTGTTCGACGCCGATAACCCCAAGCTCCGGAACAACGCAATCGGACTAATCGGCGACGTGGCGATTGTTCACACCGACGTGGTCGAGCCGTACACCGAGGAGATCACCGCATTACTGACGGTTGAGGACACCTACACGCGAATCAATGCGAGCGGTGCTCTCAGCCGCGTAGCCGAGGACTTCCCGGAGTCGGTCGAACACGTCACGCCGACGTTCGTGGAGCTGCTGTCGGACGAGAATCCGCTCGTCCGTGAGAACGCTTGCTGGGCGCTGGGGTACCTCTGTGCTCGAGACGCGACCTCGGCCCTGAAAGACCGAGTACGCGATGATGACAACGCCGATGTCCGCACGAGGGCATCGTGGGCGCTCGCCCGGATCAACGAATGAGACTTGTCTCAGCGTTTCGCTTGCTGACTCGGTTCGGAGAGTTCGCGAGTGCAGAATTATACGAGAGGGAGGACATCGTAATTCTATGACAATTGAACGTAACGCAGAGGGGTGTCTCCTCGGGCTGGCCTGTGGTGACGCACTAGGTCGACCGGTCGAATTCAAGAGCGCCGAGGAGATCGCATCCCAGCACGGCGAAGTAACGGAGATGCTCGGTCACGGCACGCACGGCCAGCCCCCGGGGACGATCACTGACGACACTGAGATGGCACTCTGTATCGCGGAGAGTCTCGTCGACCGCCGCGGGTTCGATCCGGCCGATGTGGCGGATCGGTTCGTCGACTGGCTCGATTCTGACCCGTTCGATATTGGACTGATGACGCGCGATTCCCTGTCCCAGATCAGACAGGGAACGTCGTGGGACGACGCTGGCGCGGACGTCTGGGAATCGCGGCCCGAGGGATCCAACGCCGGCAACGGGGGCGTGATGCGGTGTGCGCCATATGCGATTGCGTTTCGGCACTTCGATGCGGAACTCACCCAGGTCAGTCAGCTTTCGTCGGCGATCACACATGCCGACCCGCGCTGCCAGTGGGGCTGTGTGATTCTCAACCGGACGCTCGCAAACCTGATTCGCGACGAACGCGACCCACTCGGAACCGCGCTCAAGGATACCTATTCAGCTCCGGACGAACTTCGAACGGCACTCACGCAGGTACAGGAAGTCGTCACTGGCGACCGCGACTCGACAGCGTTCGAAGCCCAGCTTGCGACCTCTGGATTCGTCGTCGACTCGCTCCAGGCTGGGCTCTACTATGGTTTGACCGCTGAGTCCGCCGAAACAGCAATCGTTCAGGCGGTGAACAGCGGTGGCGACACGGACACTGTCGGTGCGATCGCCGGCGCTGTCGCTGGCGCCCGATTCGGATCTACCGATATACCGAATCGATGGACGGAAGAGATCGAGGAATCTGACCGCCTCAAGCGATTAGCGCAGCGATTGCTGACGATTCGGATACAGATTCCTGGTAAGAGATACACCACTATGGATGACGGGACGCTCGTCTTCAAGGAACGGACCATCGAGGGACCTGCGTACATTTCCGCTCGCGAATTTCAGGAGGCGACCATCGGGCACCGTCCTCATCCCGCGCCACATCGCACTATCAGAACGGCGTACCATGAGCTGACGCCGGCGACGGCTGCGATGCTCGACTGGGAACGGCGAGCGTACGCGGTCGACAGTGGTCGATGTTCCACCTACGCTGGCCCACAGATCGACCTCGATGAGGAATCGGACTTCTCGCAGCCGACGCTCGTCCCTATGCCACAGTATCCGTTCGTCGACGCCTTCGATGAACTTCCCGAACAAGACCAGCAACGAATCAAGCGTGACGGGCAGGCGGCGGCGGATGCGTTCGTTCGGGCATACGCGGCGTTCGCAGGGACTCGGCACCCGATAACCGAAACCGAGACCGAAACGGTTGGCATCGAACGCATGGATCCGATTGCGGGGGCGACGCGAGTGCTAGTCGGCACGTTCGCCGACGCCGGCGAAGCACTGTTGCGAAGCAACGAGAGCGGTGGCTACGACTCGCCAGCGGAGATCGAAGCAGCCTTCGATATCTCGGTCGCTGAGGAGGTCATTGCTGACCACCCACGTGCCGTCTACGAAGTTGCCGAGATCTTCCCGCAATTAGCAAGCGGTACGAGCGCTATTCTGGATTACCTCACGCAGCTTCGTCTCCCGCAGCAGCAACAGACGTTGACGGACACCAGTCCAGAGGATCAACTTACCGACCTCCGCGATACGGCCCACACGATGGTCGGAGAACTCCACGTCATGTACGAATCGCTTCGACGAGTAGCAGTCCGGCATCCGGAGATCGAGCACGAGCAATGGCAAGCCAGTACCGCTCAGTCGGGGGGTCGCTGAGCAATGGTCGATGCGTGGCTCACAACCATGAGCACGAACCTGGAGGCGGTGATTAATCCCCTGATCGCAGCCTGTGAAGAGGGATTCCTCCCTGACGAACTGTACGTGCTGGATAATCCTGGCGTCGGTGACCAGTTCGACGACATCACGTCTATGATGGAGCGTGTGGTCGTCGAATACGGCGGTGAGGATCCTGACCTCTCCGTGACGCACCTCGAGACGGAGACTGATTTTCAGGGTATCGTCGAGCACTTCCGGGAACCGATTGCCCAGATACAGGATGAGGGGGGTACGGCGGCGGTCGACGTCACTCCTGGCCGAAAGTTCATGTCGGCGATCGCGTTCCAAGCGGGTATTCAGTTCGAGGCCGACCACGCCTTCTATCTCTACGTCTCGAACAACCGCTTCTACGGCCGATTGTACCCCGATGTCCCCAGACCAGTTGTCGAACTCGTCGACTTCCAGGAGGTCTTCTAATGCAGCTTGCTCGCCACCACATCACGCATCTCCTCAACGCGCTGTACACCGAGGGCATTACGTCGGTTAGTGTTCGGCACCCGTGTGAGGAGATCGGAGAACTCCTCGAAATCGACCTTTCCGATCCCGTCGCAACCACGGTCCGATTCACGCAGGGCGCGCTCACGTACCAGGATTCCCGCGAGGAACTCCACACGACGTACGGCGAACAGGCATACGACGATCTTCCTGACAAGGATACCTACATCCGAGCGCTCGTTGCTGGTGGCCTTGTCGACATCGAAAACCGCGAGGACGTGGAGACGTTCTTCCGCCGACAGGGGTATCCCGACCTTGACGCTGGCCATCAGCCTGTGGCCTTGGGCATCGATACGAACCTCCTCGCCTGGCGGATGCCGGATGTACTCCGACTGGATCCGGAGCGCTACAGTGACGACAAGGGACGAAGCCCAGTCAACGGCTTTGCCCTCGCGACGGGTATCTACGAGGAACTCAACTGGCATTACAACCATTACGAGACGCGAGCCCTCGAGGATGCGTTCTGCTCCGAGTTCGCGCGGCTGGACAATCAGCCGGCTGGGGCGAATCGTGAAGGGTTCCTCGGGCTCTATGAGTACCGCCGTCTCCGCGACCATCGGTATGCGGATACGATCGAGAGTGAGACGGGCGACGAAGCCATCGTAGACGCCTACGCGGAGTACGACCAAGATAGTCGAAAGCGAGTTATTCTCCTCAGCAACGACCACGGGTTCGTTGAGCTGGCCCGTGAGGAAGGAGTACTCGCGCAACATGTGAGCTTCCCAGTTGATATTCCACGGAAGGTGACCGTTACATGGGACGAACTGCAGGATGCGCTCTACACGCTCTCAGTGCTGTTCGGCGTTCTGCGACTCCCAAAGGTAACCCTATACGGGGTGTGGAACGGCAAATCTGGGGAGGATTGGCAACGCCGGCGTCTGGATGTCGATTGTCGAAGCGAGAACGTTCGTGAGAAACTGCGACGTGATCGTGCAGTCACAGCTGAATACGAGGCGACGAAATGAGCTGTCAGTCGCAGAATTGTCGGCGGTCAATATGATTTCCGACGACGACCCCAGCGAGGAATACACTGGCTAGTAGCGTCCGGATGAGGAGCACTCTCGAAAGCACTCTTTCCTCGGGATATCTCGGGGCCTTCTCGTATACTTGATCGCCTTCAGTGGCGACTGTCTTGAGATATTGTCTACACTATAGTGACCTATATGTTGGATACGTCTCACCCTCTCATAGCGCAAGAATGGGTGGAATTTATCTATCCGTGACTTGTGCTTCTATATTACTGTCTAGCCGCACTCATGAACGACGCTCTGGAACTACTGTACACGGGAGATCTCCACCTCGGCCGTCACCCGAGTCGAATTCCGGATGATTTGGATGGTCCGGAGCTGTCGCCGAAAGCTGTCTGGCTGTCGACGGTTCAGGAAGCAATCGACCGGGACGTCGACGCGGTCGTGATTGCTGGTGACGTCGTCGATCAGGAAAATCGATATTTCGAGGCGTATGGCGCGTTCGAAGACGGAGTTGCACAACTCGACGAAGCGGGGATTCCAATCGTCGTGGTAGCCGGGAACCACGACTTCGATGCGCTCCCTGATATGGTCGATAACCTCGACGCTGACACGCTCCAGTTCCTCGGGAGAGACGGGCAGTGGGAACGCTGGACGCTCGAACGGGACGGCGAGCCCATCGCCCACTTCGAAGGCTGGTCGTTTTCGGCCGAACACGTCTACGATTCCCCGCTCGATGAGTACGACCTCCCGGCGACCGATGACGCTCCTCAGATTGGAGTACTTCACGCCGACCTCGATTCCCGAGGAAGCCGGTACGCACCAGTTCTGTCGAGCGAACTCCGCGACTCCGCCGCAGATGCCTGGTTACTCGGTCATATTCACAGTCCAGGTATCCAAATCGACTCGCGTCCACTGGCTTTGTACTCCGGCTCGCCACAACCGCTTGACCCAGGAGAACAGCGGGCCCACGGCCCGTGGACGATTACGATACCCGAAAACAGAGACGTACAAGCTGAACAGGTTCCCTTGGCATCCGTTCGCTACGACCGGATTTCGGTCGATGTCTCCGGGGCAGACGACCCACAGGAAGCGACCGCCGTCATTTCGGACGAAATCAAGGAACACGTTCGCTCCGAACTCGATACGAGGTCGCTGAAACTCAGCCTCGTTCGCGTTCATCTAACTGGACGGACGGATGCGCATTCGGCGCTCGTCGATCAGCATCGGTCGATGGAGCGTGACCTCGGATTCCGGGAGGGGTCGGTTTCCGTCCGGATCGAATCGATTGACGTCGATACCCGGCCGGCAACCGATCTCGAAGACCTTGCGGAGGGAGACAATGCAGCTGCGTTCCTCGCGGGTCTCCTGCTCGAAATCGAGGATGGTGATCCTCGCGAAGCCTACGGTGACGTGGTCGATGACTCGCTAGGCGCTGTACGGCAGGCCCACAGTGCGAATGCGTACAACCCGCTTCGACGCGAGACTGAACTCGAGGACCCGGACGACGCTGACGCGATCGAACATCTCGAACAGCAAGCACGGGTACTCCTCGATACCCTACTCAGCCAAAAGGAGGGTAAAGCGTGACCAGGGACCCGATTTGCTTCGAGGAAATCCAAATCGTCCAGGCTCCTGGGTTCGAGACCGGGGGCTTCTCGATTGACGACCTGTGCTCCGGCATCAATGTCGTTCATGGACCGAACGCGGCAGGAAAAACGACGCTCGCTGAGTCGCTCGAATGGCTTTGCTGGCCCGAGACCGCCGACGAACGTGCGTCCCTCGTGGGGCAGCTCTCACTGAATGGTGAAGCCTGGCGGGTCGAAGTCGACAATGGGCGCACGAGCTACCAACGTGACGGCCAGGAGGCGAACGGTCCGAGCCTCCCTCCAGCCGATCAACGCGACCGCTACCGTCTCTCTCTCCACGACCTCCTCCAGCGAGACAACAACAACGAATCGTTCGCCGAGATAATCGAGCGAGAATCAGCTGGTGGCTACGATCTCTCCGCAGCATACGACGAGCTCGGATATTCAGATTCCCCGAGTCGGGCCAACAGGAACGTCGTCCAGAACGCCAAGGGAGCGATTCAGGAGTTGCATGAGGCGCGGAACGACGTATCCGAACTGCGCCAAGAGCAAAACGAGCTCTCCCGGTTACGTAGTGAACTGGAGGCAGCCCGTCGAGCACAGGAACGCTCCGAACTGCTCGAGCAGGCGATCGACTACGCACAGGCGAGAAACGAGCTGAAGCAGGCTGAATCGAGACTCGGCGAGTTCCCCGATATCTTAGATCAGGTCGACGGGGATGAAATCGAGCGTGTTCGATCCCTCGAAGATGATATCGACGAATGGACCGACAAAAAAGACCAGGCCGAGAAAACGAAAACGGACGCTCAGGAACGGCTCGATGAGGCTGACCTTCTTGAAGAGGGCCTCCCGACAGGCCGTATCGACCATCTGAAAGAGCTTCGCGATGACTTCGATTCTGCGGAGGACCGGAAACGCGATCTCAAGGGAGAGTTGGCTGACGCAAAACGGCAGCGAGAAACTGCCCGAGAGGACATTCCTCTAGATGTCGATACCGAGGACCTCGTTGGCTTGGAACCCGTCACGTGGAAGACCGTCTCGAAGTTCGCACGAGAGGCCGAGGAACTCCAGTCCGAGCGTGAAACCCGGGAGGCCGTCCAGCGACTACTGGAGGGTGGGGAGCATCCTGAGCCAGATCTACCCACACTTCAACGTGCGAGTCAGTCGCTGGAGGAGTGGCTGGCTGCGTCCGTTTCTACGGAGTCGAACGACGGTTCAAAGGCATTCCGTATCGCCACGTTCTCGGCCATTTCCCTCGCCTCGACGGCCGTCGCGCTGGGGCTCCTGGTGCATCCACTGCTGTTCTCAATCCTGGTCATCGCCGCTGGCATCTTCTGGTATGGGCTGCGCGCCCGCTCACAGGCTGCAGACGGAGGGAATTCACGAGAACCGCACCGTGAGTCGTTCGAGAAAACTGGTCTGAAGCCGCCAGAGACGTGGTCCGAGGATGCGGTTCGGTCCCGTCTGATCGGACTGTACGACGCAATCGCAGAGCACAAACTAGCCGAGCGACGGTCCGAATGGCGCGATAGCCTGGCGACGGATTCGGGCACGCTCGAACAGAAGGAGCAGGATCTGGAGGAAACACGTGCCAAACTTCAAGACCAGCTGGGCGCCGCGCCAGATGCGTCCGATGTCGAACTCGCCGTGATCTCCAAGCGAGTACTCGACTGGCAGGAAGCCCACGATGAGGTTGAAGGGAGTCAAGAGAGCATCGAAACCGTCGACGAGCAGATCGAAACCGCCCGTGAAGACCTCCAAGCGAAACTCGACCCCTACGGCTACGACGACGTCCAGAGTTCCGGCGAGGCGACCGAGGTAATCCGGAACCTCGAGAACCGCGAACAGAAACGCGAAACCGCACAGCGGGACCTCGACCAAGCTACCGGGACGATTCAGGAAGCGACCGAGAAGATAGATGCGCTGGAGGACGAACGCGACGGAATCTTTGCGGATCTGGAGCTCAACTCCGACGACCACGATCGGTTGGAGGAATTCTGTGAGCAGATTGAAACATATGACTCGGCTGCGGAGGCTGTACGAGAGGCCGAAATCAGGGCGAACACGGAGGCCGAAGAACTCGAAAGCTACCCAGAATTCGAACCGGACCTCAAGGAGCAGGAGATTGCTGACCTCAGAGAGGACCTTCGTGAGGCGGAACGAACTGCCGAAGATTTCGACGACCTGCAGTCACGGATTGCCGATATCAAGGCGGAGATCAGGCAGGCGAAGTCCGACGACCAAGTTGAAACGGCGCTCGCAGAGCGTGACCGGGCGCTCGATGACCTGCAAGACCAACTCGAGGACGACTGTGCTGCGATGGTCGGCGACATCCTGGTGGATCACGTTCAGGAGGCGACTATGGAGACCAGTCGCCCGGACGTCTTCGAGCGTGCTCGTGAAATCCTGGCGACGATCACTCATGGCCGGTATCGGTTGGACTTCGACGAGAATGAAGCCGAGTTCCGTGCGTTCGATGAATCGAAACAGAAGGGACTCGCGCTCGACGAGCTTTCGAGCGGTACTCGGGTGCAGGTTCTGCTCGCCGTTCGGATCGCCTTCGTCGAACAGCAGGAACAGGGCGTTCGGATCCCACTTTTCCTCGACGAGACCCTCGCCAATACCGACGACCGCAGGGCGAAGACCATTATCGAGTCGACGATCGAACTGGCCCGAAACGGTCGGCAGATCTTCTATTTCACTGCACAGGGCGACGAAGTGGCGAAATGGACTGCTGCACTGGAGAGCACGAACGGCGTCAACCACGAAATCATCGACCTTGCAACGGTCCGCGATGCCGACGACTCCGTCTATATCCCTGATCTGGAATCTATCGAATCATTCACTCCGAAGCTCCCCAGTCCCGACGGTCATGACCACGCCACGTATGGTGACGAACTCAAGGTGGACTCGTTCAATCCGCACCGTGGCGCGGGGACGGCGCACCTGTGGTACCTGGTCGACGATGTCGAAACTCTCCATCAACTCTTGGAGCTCGGGATCGAGCACTGGGGGCAGTTGAATAACCTCCTTCAGTGGGGTAACGGAGACCTCTCCTCCGTTGATTCCGACCAGATAACGATAGTAAAGGAAAACGCTGCGGCGCTGAACGAGTTCGTCGACGCTTGGAACGTTGGTCGTGGCGAGCCCGTTGATCGAGAGGTTCTCGAAGCCTCTGGCGCCGTGAGCAGCAACTTCATCGACGAGGTTAGTGACCTTGCTGAGTCAGTCAATGGCGATGGCAGACAGATCGTTGAGGGCTTGCACAACAAAATAAGCGGGTTCTACAGCAGTAAGGCGAATAAGCTGGAGACGTATCTTGAAGAAAACGGGTACATCGAACCTCGTGAGACATTGGGTCATGGCCAGATTCGTGTCCGTGTCATCGAGCGCTACGTCGACGAAGGCGTCTCTCGCGACGAGGCCAAAGATAGGACCGATGAACTGCTAGCACGCCTGGGTGAAACCTGAGTCTCTCGGACTGTTGGACTCTCATAACCTACCAGAATTGGTGTGCTACATAATCCGCTCGTAACATCAGAACTTCAGCTGAGGTAGTTGTTGATGGACTCTTCACTCAAGACGGGAACTCGCTTCGCCATCAGCGGGCTCAACTCACGTTTTAACGCTCAAGCGATTCAAATTGCTCCCAGATCTCTTCACTGATCTGCTTCCTCATCGATTCAATCTCATCAGGTGACCACTCAACGGCCCATGCGTCATCGAGCGTCGTGAACATGAGTGAAACCCGGACGCTACGGCCAGTCTCCTGTTGGTTCAACGCAATCGCATAGGCCTTCATCTGATTCTCGTAATACTCCGCGTCAGCTTCCAGTTCCTCAGGTGTGACATCACCTGCCTTGTAGTCGATAATATGGTATGCGTCAGGCGTGATGATCAGGTGGTCGATGAACCCCGATATCTCCCCGCGCTCGAATTCCGCAGTAACATACAGCTCGTCGTACTGGTGCTCGACATCGACGTCCGTGGTTTGCTCGTCAACGTAGTCTATCCCGCGCTGGGCATGGGTACTCACACGGTTCTGGAGTTCGGGTGAGAGTGAGACCGTAGCCCCCTCGTCAACAAGCGTCTGTTCCATAAGATGCGGCCAGTGAGTTTCCGGCGGCCGCAGTTCGCAGAGTCGATGCACCATCTCGCCGAATACGCTCGCGTCGACGCCGTCCGTTTCGACACCTGCTTCCTCTGTTGAGCGGCCGTCCGATTCGGCTTCTCCGGTTGTTGGGTCCTCTTCACCGTGTCGACTCTCCGGACTCCTCTCTCTATGGTCGGTCTCTTCGACATAGATGGTACCCGTGTCTTCGTCGAATTGGAGTTCGCCATACTCCCCGTAGAGTGACGCAAGGTCAGTCGCCGAAAACCGAAAGCTGACATCTGGCTTGGGCGGCCGCGGCGACAGTTCAACGTCGGGGTCGATATCGAGCTCAGGTTGCACCTGTTCGGCTGGCGGTGTCGGGAGTGACACGGTGTACGTGCCGTCACCGTACGTACGCCGGACGTGGGTATCGGAATCGAGGGCAGTGCACACGTCCTCGGTGAGGAGTTCTGGCTGTACCCAGTCGCGCCAACTTGATGCTGACTCAGGGTCTGATTCCTCGAGATCCGTCATCGTTGGTTCCTCGGTCTCTCCAGCTGCCTCGTGGAGGCCGCTCAGGAGCAGATGGTCTCGTGCTCGTGTGCAGGCCACGTAGAGCACGCGTTTCTCTTCAGCGCGTTCTTCGGCGCGACGGCGCTCACGAATCGTGTCACGGGCGATCGTATCCACCATCTCGAACGGATCGTCCGGACTTGGTGCCTTCATCCCGACTGCGTGCTGGCCACCAACCTGTTCGAACTCGACTTTCCCTCCGCCCAGGGCCGCCTCATCCTTGAACTCGCGACCGATCCCAGGGACGACGACGAACGGGAATTCCATTCCCTTGGCATCATGGATCGTTAGAATCTGGACGCCCTCGCCGGTCGTGTCAGCTTCACTCTCTCGGCCGCCGAGCTCAATACGGCGTTCGATCCGACTCACAAGTGTCGTAAGGCTCCGAACGCCATCGTCGCTCCATCCGCGAAGCTGTTCGCGGAACTTCTCCACGTTCGCCATCGCCTGTTGTGGGCGCTCGTCGGCGCTGACACTCACCAAGTAGCCTGTATCCTCGAGGATCCGCGTCAGATACGCGGCCCACGATCCGTCGAATCCAGCGGGTTCCTCGTCGCCAACCCCCGCTAAGTGACGCCACTCTTGGAGATACTCGTAGGCATCTTGGAGTTCCTGATGCTCACTCGTCGCGAGCGCATTCCAGATAGAGTCGTCGTGGAGTTTCAACTGTGCGAGCGTGTCGTCGGTGAGTCCGAATAGCGGCGACCGAAGCGCTGCGTAGAGTGCGCGTTCGTCGCTTGGATCGGCGAGCGCACGGAAGAGGTTCAACAGCGCGGTGATTTCCGTCGATTCGTAGAAGCCGATCCCGGACGCGACCGAATAGGGGACGTCCGCCTCTTCTAACGCTCGTTCGTACTTTTTGAGGTGGGTGCGGCTGCGGATGAGGATAGCAATATCGCTCGGTTCGATATTCCGTGGCTCCGGTGGTTCATCACTGCCCTCTGTCTCTTCTCGACTACTCCGTCCGCTTTCGGTAGTCGGTTCACTCTCACTACTATCGTCGTCCGTTTCGTCTTCCTCGGGGTAGACCTGAAGCGGTTCAGCCAGTATCTGGGAGAGACGGGCGGCGAGCGCCATCGCCTCCAACTCTGTGTCGTGTTCCGGCTCGGCTGTCGCGAAGTCCGCGTAATGATCGCAGTGGTGCTCCCGGAGGTCAGCATCAGTTGGCACCGTGAGGTACTCCACAGTACCGAGATCCGCTGGATCGTCGCGATCGGCGGTCAGGGATTGGGAGGCCGCTTCGTAGGGCTCACCGTCTTCGTCGAAGATGGCTTCGAAGAGTTCGTTGATCGACTCCAGCACCGTCGGCAGCGTTCGGAAGTTCGTCGAGAGTTGGTCGTCGTCCTCGCTTTCTGTATCCGTGTTTCGAGCGTCTTGGGACACCTGCTCAAGAGTGGTGGCCGTTTCGCGGAACTGCGTGACGTCGGCGTTCCGGAAGCGATAGATGCTCTGTTTGACGTCGCCGACGACGAACACGTTCTGGGCATCGAACGTTTCCCCGTCGCTGGCCGTCAGGAGCTTGATGAGGTCCCACTGGCGTGGGTCAGTATCCTGGAACTCGTCGACCATCACGTACTCGAACTGCTCCCGTAACTCTTCGCGAATGTCGGCGTTCCCCGGTGCTTGGAGGAAGTCGACGGTATAGGAAATCTGATCGGTGAAATCGACAGCGTTCTGCCGATCTTTCCGTTCCTCGTACTCGGCAGCCGCGATTTGGGTCAGCTCTGCGAGCGCTTGGACGAACGGGAAGCTGTTCGATTCGATCTCCAGATCTACGTTGACGGCGTACTCCTCGGGCTGGAGTGTCTCGACTAGTGTCTCGAACGCGCTGTCGAACTCCGTCTTTCGAGGATGGTCTCCCCATCGGGTGTTGGCCCCCGTATAGCCTGCGTAGCGTTCCCCACTGCCCTTGGTGAGGTGCATACTGAGTTCCGCAATCGTCGACTGCTTGGCTCGGGATGGAACCCCATCGTCGAATCCAGCGTCAAGTCGATCCACGACCCCTTCCGCACGCTGCCAGGTCTGTCCACCGGTCTCGATATCTGGGGGGTTCTCAACGAACTCTCGCAGGGTAGCCGCAGCCGTGACAAAGTCGGGGTTGGCAAGCCGTTCGGCGGCTTCATCTGGATCGATCGGATGCAAGGCCGACTCGACGAACGAGATGTATTCCTCCTCTGTGGCGTCCGCCCACCGGTCCGCCCACTCAAGACTCTCCGATCGCTCGCCCAGCAGATCGGTCAGGACGTCTTGGAGCTGGCTCCGTGAGAACCGCCGAGCCAGCGTTTGCGTTGCCTCGTGGTTCTCGTATTCTTCGAGGACGGCACCAACCGTATCGTGAATCAGTGCGGTCGTCTCGTTTTCGTCTAGCGTATCGAAGCCAGGATCCACGGCGTCAATCGTCAGCGCGTGTTCGCGCAGGAGGCGAGCACAGAACCCGTGGAGCGTGTGGATGTACCCTTGCTCGAGTTCATCCGCAACCGTACGCCAGGCATCGAATTCCTCGACATCGAGTGACTCAATACGGTCTGTGATTTCTGTTCGGACGCTCTCCTCGAGATCGTTTGCTGCCCGTTCGGTGAACGTCGTCGTAAGGATGTTCTCAGGTAGCAGCTGGGCCTCACCAGTACCGCCGTCGGTTTGTTCCGCGAGCGACTGTTCGATCATCTCCAGGTACCGGGCGGTCAGCGTGGTGGTCTTGCCCGTTCCTGCACCGGCTGTGAGGGTCACATTTCGGTCGAGGGCATCGACAGCCCGTTGCTGCTCATCAGTCAGGTCCTCGTAGGAGACCATCGTTACTCCACCCCCACGACGTCTTCGAGATCGTGACCTCTGGCTTTCAGCGGCACGTATGCTGACTCACCTGTGTCGTCGATTGCTTCGATAACCTCCTTCCGCTGGTGCGAGCGGACGTCACAGACTTGTGCGTAGTCACAGTATCGACATCCGGCGTCCGATGGATCGAGGACTGTCGGATGGAAGCGACCCTCTGTGATTCCCGAGGCGAGTTCTCCGAGGCGTTGAGGGGTTGTCTCCTCAATGAACCGTCGGAACGCCTCGTGTGTCTCGAAGTATGGGTAGGAGTGACGGAGTAGCGGCGTATCGACGTCGTCACTCCCGTGATAGACTGCCATCTCCTGTGAGGTGAGGAGTCCGCTGCGAGAATTGACTGAACTCGGAGGCGAGACCTGGTAGTACGCGCCACCGACTACTTCGACATCGTCGAGTGCCTCTTCGGCCATCAACGCGTACAGTTGCAGTTGGAACTTCAGCCCGCTCAGCGCATCACTTTCGCTGGGGATTGAGCTTCCAGTTTTGTAATCCCGAACGACAACCTGTGTTGGGTCTGTTCCAGGGACCGTCTCGACGCGGTCGATGAGTCCATGAATGGGGACCGAGCCGTGTGGTGTCTCGATCTCTGCGGGGTCGTCGCTGAGTGGCGTGCCTGCGTCGTAGGGATTACCGATCCGGCCTTCGAACCACGTCGGTCGAGCAGTCGTCTTTGCGGGCTCGTCCGCCTCGTGGTCGAGGAATCGATAGAACAACCCCCGCGCAACAGGACGACCGTCCTGCGTCTCATGTGGTCCATAGTATGGATTGGTGTCCGGAGTTCCGAGTCCAGCGAGCACGGACGTCAGCCATTCTTCCTGGAACGCTGTCTGGGCGCGGTCGTCGAATGCTTCGTCAAGCCGCCCGAGGGCAATGTCAAGGAGCTGTTGTTGCCGTGTTTCGAAGTCGCCACCCGGGTGAACTGGATCGCTGTCCCCCGTCTGTAACGACAGGTAGTAGTGCTCGAGCACGTCGTGGATGTACGAACCACGGTCGCTCGCGTCGGGTTCCCGCATTAAGCGATCCGGCGCTTCGATGCCGAGGACACGGCGCATGTAGTACTTGAACCCACAAGCAGCATATGTCTCCAACCGACTCGGACTGTACGGCTCGCGGTCGTGCGTATCGTGAATCTGGGAGACGGTTTCTTCTGTGAGCTGTCCATCGTAGGGCGTCAGTCCGGGACCTGCTCGTGCCGCGGCACAAGCAATACCAGCCTGAACACGGGCCTGTTGGGTGGTGCTAAACGAACCGGCTTCGACTGCTTCAGTGAGTAGGTCGTGGACTCGTTCTTCGGATGTCTCGGGAAGCACGTCGCCGACTGCCCGCTGCACGTCTTCTTGACATCCTGGCTCGCTGTCAGCTGGCTCAATCGTTACCTCCGAGAGATCGACAAGCCGCCGAAGCTCGGTCAGGATGTCTGCTTCGACGTTCGGTTCACCACTAACACTCTGCTGGGGGATGGAGAGATGAATTGATGCTGTATTCCCGAGGAGCACGCTCAAGTGATACCGTGCCTCTGCAGAGACATCTGTCTGTTCGAAGTCGGGATGTGACTCGTAGATGGGTCGTGTGAAAGCGGTTCGCTCCGGATCTGAGGGGAAATGTGTCGTCGTCAGCCCGAGAAGGTATACCTGTTCGAACTCCCGAAGGGTGGCTTCGGCGAGACTACAGACAACGACGCTCTCCTCGGGTGGCCTTGTGCTCTGCTGGATCGAGACGCCATGAAGCGCGCGCTCAAGCCGCTCAACGCTATCACCGATTTTGGGCTCCGCCAACGGTGTTGTAAGGGCGAGGGTCTCAAGGATCCGGTCGAGACGGTCACGAGCACGCAGTTCACGGTCCAGAAGTGGAGGTGAGAGTTCTTGTTCACCTTTTAGTGCGGCTGAGACGCCGAGACGCTCAAGGAGGGCATCGAGTTGGCCGGGGAGTTCCTCGAGTGATACCTCTGACAGAGCGGCTGCATCCCGAGTCAGGGAGGTAACCGTTGCCGCGAGACTGTCGTCAACGTGTTCGAGAGTCGATTCAAGCCGATTTGTCTCTGCCCTAGCTGCCACCCGGGCGAGTTCGTGGTAATCGAGGTTCTCTCCCGTTTGCGTAATGGTGACTAGAGGGTTCGTGAGGAGATCGAGGAGCGTGTCGATGCTCCGAGGTTCCTGTGCGAGTTGGCAGACTATCTGGACGACATCGCCTAGGGCTGTTTCGGAAAGGGGAATCTCGGTTTGTAGATTGAACGGGAGTTCGTACATCTCGAAAGCTTCCCGCACCTGATCAGCATATTGAACCGGATTCGTGAGGACGACGCCGATATCGTCGGCCGACGTTCCTGTCGCGATTTGGCTCCGGATATCTCGGGCAACAGTTCGGATCTCATCGGGGACCGTTTCCGGTTCGGTGAGCGTCAGATCCAGCGCTCCCCCGTTGATGTCGCTGGTTGACGGCGACTGGCGGGGATGCCGATAGAGACTGCGAGTGATGCGCCGTCGCGCTTCGAGAGTTGACGAGACAGGCTCATCGTGGTGCTGTCGAACGAAGTCCAGGTCGGAATACGTCTCTAGCGCTTGTTTGGCGCCTGTATCCACACCCGGGGCCGAGTCTTCGTCTATCTGCTTGGGGAGGAGAGCGATCGCCGGCCAGGTGTCAACGAGTCGTTCGAGGAAGTCTACTTCTAGAGCGTCGAATCGCGTGAACCCACTGAGAACAACGGCCTCGACTGAGGGGAATACGTTTGTGAGCGATGTTTCTGCCGTCGTGGCGTGGTGCATTCGCTCGGTACGGTATGTTTCCGGGAGTTCATCAGCGAGGAGTGTCTGTCGGGCAGATTCAATCTCTTCCGCCAGTTCGGCGACGTAGTCCGCGCGGTCGCCCACGCCCTCCTGTTCGAGACGCTGCCGCATTGCGTCCGGTGAGAGCAGTCCAGCGAACTCCAGTTCGGTGAACAGGGTCTCGGCTTCCTGGACGAGCCCTGCTCGTGGGAACTGGTCGCCGGTGTTGAGTGGATTCGTAGATGATGAGATCCCTTCAACACCAAGCTCGACGAGTCGGAAGAGGAGCGGTCGGTCAACGTGAGTTACCCGGCCCTTGTACTGATCCTGCTCATAGCACTGTGACGCAAGATTGTCCAACGTGTCGACACGGAGTCCTGCTGAAGGGCCAAAGTCCATCCACCGATCTTTCGTTGCGTCTTCAGGGTGTTCCGGCTGACCAACGTAGAGAATACTTTCAGGCTGCGTTCCCACGCTCTTACTAAGAATATCGAACGCCTGTGATTCAAGCTCAGGTAAATCAGGCCCAGTAAGTAACAGCCGGCGAGACATACTCCATCCGTTACCCGAGCGAGGCATTAATGTTCGGGAGTAACTGGAAACGACTACAATAATGAAAATCTGCGATAGGCAGGAATCAGATATCCACTCGCAACGACCATTACGGCAAGATCATCTCCCGGCTTAATCCACGCCGGAAGCTCGATCTATCTCCGAGCCTGTTAACCAACATTGCGCTCGAACCTCTCCCACTGTTGGTTAATCAACTCAATCTCTCCCGATCATCCCTACCGATCTTTGATCTCTACGCGACGGCCGTGATCCGGTAATACTGGAATCCCGTCTGCAGATCGGAGAGACTGTAGCGGTAACCGAGCGAACATACGTCTCACCAACGTCATTGACAGCTTTGACACCCAAGCCTTCCAGCAACCAAACTAATCGGATTCTCCGCTGAGAGTTGCGTGTTACAGTTCTCACAGTGGACTTCGTCGGTTACACCCGCACCGATAGCATACGGAGCACGCATCACGGCGGTTCGACCGTTGTCGCTCACAGTGAATTCGATTTCTCCGCGCTCATACGTCACAAGCGTGAACGCAGTGGGCTTGGTGTTCACCTCTAGTGAGTGACGGCGATAGATTTCCTGTCGCTTCTGAGCGTACCCTTGTTCCTTCTCCTGCAGGAGCTCTTCCAACTCCGCTTCGAGATCTTCTTTTTCGGCTTTGAGCTCCTGGCGTTTCTCAAGTGCCTCTACACGTTGTTGCTGTGAGTCTGCACCGTCGACATCCGTGGATAATTTCTGAAGACGGTTCGAAAGAGAATCTATCTCAGTTCGGTGGTCGTTAATTCGCTGCTCCTGAAGCTGCCGGTACTCTTCAAACTCTGAATCAGCAGCACGAGATGCTGACTGGCGAATCTCGTCGATCTCCCCCTGGACCCCTCCAACAGCAGCTTCCTGTCCCGCAACGATTGCGTCTGCCAGCTTCTCGGGAGTAACTGTCACGTCGCTCTGGTCACTCCCTACAGTTACCTCGTCACGCCAGCCGGATTTTGGGCTGAAAAACTCCTCAACAAGTATCTCTGTTACACCGGGGAGCTGGTCCTTCGACTCAACATCGATCGTCACCGCTTCCAAGAACTGGGTCTGGTACTCGCTGACGGTCTCGACGTCAATGCGTACGAACACGCAGATGGCTGTCCGGTCATAGTACGGACTGAATGCTGCATCTTCGACTTCTGCATCACTCTCTACAATCCATGGCGGATCCCGATAGTCGCCGTCAGTCATCGAGTCCGTCAGGGCGAGTTGCCCGGCAGTAGCCATCGCTGCCGCCTCATCGAGCAGCTGTTGTGTGAATTCGCTCTCCGGCGTGAGTACGTAAACAGAGTCCTCTATCTCGTCTCGACGTTCACCATCCAGGGCAATCTCGAACTCGTGACGGTCGCTAAAATCGACGTCCACGTGGCTGGGTAATCGCACCTCCCACCGGGTTCCATTCTCACGGATTGCTGCACCGAGATCGTTCAGATACTCCCGAGTGAACGCTTCCAGCGCAGATTGCGTCACCGCGTGAGTCACATCAGTCATCGTCCGCCCCCAGATCGAAACTCTCGAAGACGCCGGTGTTGAACTCCTCCACCTTCTGAGAGAGGTTCTGCTGCTCCTCAAGATCGATCGCCATCGAGTCGAAGTCGTTCTCGAGCTCAATCTCAGAGTCGGCATTGGTGAGTCGTTCGAAGATCTCGTCTTCGAAGCTCTTCCCGGAGTCCTCGAGCCGGGTAAGAATCGTGCTCAGTTCTCCAACCGTCTGCTGGAAGAGATCGATCTTGTGGTAGAGGCGTTCCAGTACGTATTCCTCGATAGTGCCTTTCAGGCCCATATTGAAGACGTAGACCTTGCGCTTCTGGCCGATCCGGTGAATCCGCCCGATTCGCTGCTCGACCTTCATCGGGTTCCACGGTAGATCGTAGTTCACCATGATATTGCAGAACTGGAGGTTGCGACCCTCGTTCATCGCGTCAGTGGACACGAGGACACCACCTTCCTCCCGGAACTGATCCACGATGTCCTCCTTTTCTTGGCTTGAGTGCCCGCCGTGGAACGCGTGAGTGGTATACCCCCGCTCGTCCAACGCTTGCAGAACTTGGCGCTGGGTTGCCCGGAACTGAGTGAACACGATAACTCGACCCATATCGACGGTCTCACGGACTTCTTCGACGATATCGAACAGTCGCTCTTGTTTTGTGACCGTGTCAATCGCGTCGATCTTGTCGAGGATGGTTTCGAGTTCGTCTCGGTGCGTCAGCTCGTTCTGTTCCTCGAGCTGTTTGAGAATCGTTTGTTCCAGCGCTGCCGGGCTACTGACCACCTCCTTCTGGAGCAGCATCAGCACCAGCTTCTGGCCGCTATCCTGGCTGTACGCCCCGCGCACGTACTCTGTTACTGCCTCGTAGAGTTCCTTCTCCGCTGCGCTCGGTTCGAAGGTCCGCGTGTCGATGATACGGTCCGTGAAGTCGATGTCCGTTTCCTCACGGCGATTCCGTATCATCACCTGCCCTAACCGTCGCTGTAGCTCGTCCCGATTCACGAGCGTCTCCTGGCCATTATCGACGAAGTAGTGATGGAACGTGTCTCGACTGCCGAACAGACCGGGCCGAAGCAAGGAGACGATATTGTACAGGTCGGTCAGCTCGTTCTGGATGGGCGTCGCCGTGAGGAAGAACGCGTAGTCGTAGGTGAGCTTGTCGATGAGATCGTAGCGATCGGTCTCCTCGTTTTTCACGTAGTGGGCCTCGTCCATGACGAGGACGTCCCAGTCGCGAGCGAGCACGGTCGCGCGGTGTCGGTCGCTCTTGGCGGTGTCGATGCTGGCGATGATGTAGTTGTGGGCATCAAATCCTTGGAACTCGTCGTCGTAGTTGCAGACGAACTCGAGCCCGAACTTCTCGAGGAGTTCTCCTTGCCACTGTTTGGCCAGCTGGGCCGGGGTGAGGATCAGCACCGAGTCGTCGGTCTCGCGGTAGTGCATCTCCTTCAGGATCATACCGACCTCGATCGTCTTTCCGAGGCCGACCTCGTCTGCGAGGAGTGCCTTCCCATCCATCTCGAACAGGGCTCTGTGAGCGGCGTCGACCTGGTGTTCGAGGAGTTTGACTTCTTCCTCGTCGACGCGGGAAAGTGAACGAAGTTCTGTGTCAGGCTGTCCCGCAAGAAGACGATTTGCGACGACGGTCTGCCGGTGGAAGGGAAAATCTGCAATTCCTGAGGAGTAGGAGTCTACAAGATTGTCCGTGTCATCGTGCGTGACCTCGATGTCGACGAGGTCCTGCTCTTCCATGGTCCAACGAAACAGGTATGTCGTCAAATAGGTTGTGTAGAGGAAGTACATCCTGTAGAGTACCCCGCGAAGTGTAGTGGATTTATGGGACTCGGATGGATTGGATGGATTATTCACAATGTCTAAGGAGACGGGTCGCTCTGCTGAACGAAGTGAACGAAAAGAACTTCCAATAGAACGCGGGTTCCCTATTGAGCGCGTAAACGAAATCGCTTCTAAGGAAAGCCGGGCAAAACGACATTATCGCCCCGTCTATACTATGCACAAATGGTGGGCTCGACGTCTGGGTTGCGTTTTCCGATCTATCTGTTTATACTCGTTAGTGGACGATTCTAGTAAGGTCGATGTATATGAACCCGGTGAGAACGGGTCGCTTAGTGATTATGGTGGTGGTCATAGCGAATTACAGAGCCTTATTGAGAACGTAGATTTGGCTAATCCCGAGAGTCTTTGGGAACTCTATCCGAAGGACGTGCGAATAGAAGACAAGAAAATTCTTGATCCATTTATGGGAGGTGGCACATCACTCGTAGAGGCTTCTCGCTTTGGCGTTGAAGCCGATGGATATGACCTGAATCCCGTTGCTTGGTTCAGTACCAAAAAAGAACTCGACGCTGGTCAGACCGATGTGGAGGAACTTGAAGCGGCATTTGAACGTGTGGAGGAGGATGTCGCGAACGAGATTCTCCAATACTATCAGACGAACTGCCCGAACGGCGACCATAATGCCGATATAATGTATAGCTTCTGGGTAAAAGAACTTGATTGTGTTTCTTGTGGGCGAGATATCCCTCTTTTCAAAGACTATCGGGTAGCTAAAGGGAGATACGAAAATGATGAAAAATATAATGTCTACTGTCCTAGTTGTGAATCTGTTGTTTTAGTTGATGACTGGCAGTCTGAATGTGAGTGTCCGGAATGTACAAACGAATTTGTTCCAAGTGACGGAACAGTGTCCCGGGGTGGATATTATAACTGTCCGGACTGTGGACAAAAATATCGAATCACAGACGCTATTCAGGAACAAGAGGGATTTAGACAGCATCTGTACGCATTGGAATATTACTGTTCTGAATGTGATGCAGCAGGAGAAAATAAGAGTGACTACAAAGGATATAAACAGATAGAAGAATTTGATCAGAAAACATACAACAAGGCGGCCGATCGGTGGGAAAATGAGGAAGAACTTCGAGATTTTGTCCCTGATACACCGATTAGAAAGGGTGCAGCAACCTCAAACGATTTCGGGACACGATACGATGGCTATGACTTAAGAGATAGAGGGTATGACAAATGGACAGATATGTATAATAAGCGTCAACTCCTATCTCTATCTCTATTATTGCGTAGGATTAGTGAGGTAGATGACGCCAACCCGAGAGAATTTCTTTTACTTGCGTTTTCAGATGCTCTTCGTACCAATACGATGATGGCATCATATCAATTTTCTGCTAATAAGTCCAATCACATTTTTAAGACTAATTCTTTCGATCCCCCAATGCGTCCTTCGGAAGGAAATGTTTGGGGAACCGAGTATGGTATGGGTACGTTTGAAGCGGCTTGGTCAATGGTGATTGATGGTGTTCAGTACGCAAACGCCCCAACAGAGCGTTATGTGACTAGTTCAGGTACCGAAGAAACTCCACCATTTAGCCAGAGAATCGGCGATGACGTATCTGTACATCAGGGAGATATGAGAGATATTGATGCTAAAGATGAATATGATGCTGTAATTACTGACCCACCTTACTATGATAATATTATGTATTCTGACCTATCTGATTTCTTTTATGTCTGGCAACGACTAGTTCTTTCCGAAGAATACGAATGGTTTGAAGACCCTGCAACACCGCGTTCAGAAAGCATCGTCGCCAATCCTGCAGAAAATAAGGGTGTAGATGAGTTCGAAGAAGAACTCGGCGAGGGCTTTGACGTAATTCATAACTCACTCAAGAGTGACGGAGTCCTATCTTTCACATACCATCATAGTGATTCGGAATCTTGGGGGGAATTACTCCAAGCCCTTTGTGACGCCGATTTTGAGGTTACAGCTACTTATCCAATATCTTCTGACATACAGAAATTTACAGAAGGAGAAGTTGTTGAGTTTGATATAATAATTGTCGCCCGCCCGGCCAATGACCGTCGACCCATCTCGTGGAATAGTCTCCGCCGAAATATTGTTCGGACAGCCAAGCAGACCCACCAACGACTAACTGAGAACCGAGAACTTTCCGAGGGAGACATTGGCGTTATCGAAATGGGCCGTGCTTTCCACGAATATTCTAAACACCACGGTGAGGTTCAACGCGACGGCGAGATTATGTCCGCCAAAGAAGTAGTGGACGAAATTTACGGGATCATCCAACAAGGAAGCGATATTGGAGAGGTTGATGTATTCCTTGACCTTCTTGAGTTGGACAATCCTAGCTATAATGATCTTAATATGTTGATTCGTGGGACTAGTGCAAACTCTGAAACCATGAAAGATAACTTTTTATACAGGATGGACGCTGGCGAGTTCACGCTTGGAACGTGGGACGACGAGAAACGCCAGGCGTTTATTCATGAACGGGTCGATGGCGACGGTGACGGCGAAAGAGACAATGGGCTCACACCCCTTGATAAGGCCCAATACCTCCGTCACCGCTACGAACAAGGCAAATCCATTCAGAATTATCTAGAAAAGTGGACTGTCTCAGACGATCTTCGCGAACTATGTAAAGAGTTAGCCGAAGCCAGCGGCGACGACGTCTATAACCGCATCCTTGGTGGCGATCGGGCACTCGGAGACTACTGAATTACCTGTAATTCTGTGGTATCTTCGCGAGGAGATTCTTACGGTATAATAACAAAAATGGTGGCTTCTCAAATTCAATCATTCTAACCGGAGATATGCCCAGAGTGGAACCTGAATAATCGGCTTCGACCCCTCAGTATTGACGACGATCCCATCATCCAGCGCAGACCGCGCATTTGTAAGCACAATTCCGAATGCTGGTTCGGCATCGAACGCAGCCTTCTCGTCATCACTGAGTTCACCTCCGTACCCGTCCTGCTCTACGTATGCTCGCCTCTGCTTGGTGAAGGTGTCCGTCACAGGACTGTACATTTGCTCATCGACTCGGTCTCGTTCGGTCTCGTAGGCATCCCTCTCGAGGAACTCCTGTAACGCATCGAAATCAGGTGTATCTCGACTCATCTGGAGTTCGTCGAGAGCTTGGTTGTGAGACCACAGTATCGGAACGGGAGTACCGCGTATTTTCGGGACGAAGTCGACTGTACCCTTCGATCCCACCCAGAACTTGACTACTCCACGCTTCGGATCGTGGGGATGGTTGAGGGTGTTCGACAGCCGGACCGTGTGATCGAACGTGACTGCCTTCGCCAGGGCCTCGTCTAGTCCGGGCTCACGCCGGAGGACGTCATTGAGATCGTTCCGACAGAACGCGTTCGTGAGCCCTGGATCCCGTAGGTAAAATCGGAGCCTCCGTGGACGTTGATTGTCGTATTCCTGTGCTGCCGATAGCAAGTGGAGTCGTGAGAGGGCGCTGAGATACTTATCTCGGAGGGTCCGGCGGTCGACATCGAGCACCTCGGTCAGATCGTCGAAGCGCACGTCACCGGTCGGATGTTCGTGAGCAGCGAGGCCACAAAACCGCTCCAAGCCGAGCGCGTCCTTCACCCCGCCGAGGCTCGTCGCGGCGTGCAGGAGATCGTCTCTGAAGTCGGAGAGCAGCTCCCGTTGGTGGGCTTCGAGGTCGACATCGTCACGTCCACGGAGCACGTCGACAAATCGCTCCTCGTCAATCGAGATGCCGTCACCGGCGATTCTGAGCGTCAGCATCCCTCCGCTCGTACAGTAATTCGCGATCTCCCGCCGCACCGTCGACGGGTCAGCAATTGCGTCGCTGTTCTGGGCTTCGATCTCGGCTACGAATCGGTCAGCGTCTCCCGCCTCGACTGCCTCGAGTAGTGCCTTCCGAACCGCGCCCTCATCGAACCGCTCGACCGCTGGTGCGAGTTCGATATCCCGGTATCGCATCTTGAGGAAATCGGCGAAGCCCATGGGATACAGCTCGCGCGTCTCGCCGCGGATTCCTTCATGCACTTCTGCAAGATTGGTCTCCTCGAATCGTTCCCGTACAGACCCTCTCGAAAGCGCCGTGAACACGATCCGGCGGTCATCGTGCTCGCCGATCAAGTCCGTAAGGAGGCGCTCCCAGCGACCGACATCCTGATTCCCGCGTTTGTTTGGTCGCTCAACCGTATGGAGATCATCTAATAGGATGTAGTGCGGGGATGAGTGGGAGTGCCGCAAGACGTGCGTCTCGAAGTGATCCACGGCTGCTCGGAGCTGGGCTTCCGGCTGAAGTTGGAAGACCGGATCGTCTCGAAGGGGGATGTACAGCACGTCTGATGGAGATACGAGGTGCTCTTGAGCCTGCTCACGCCTGTCTACGTCTCGAACGAATTTCTCTACGAAATCCGGGTCAATATGTGCGGAGGCCAGTTGCTCGAGAAGGGCGGTTTTTCCAGCCCCGTCAGGGCCGGTTATGGGAATCAACCGCTGTTGCTGCTGGTGCAGTTCGTCGTATGTTTGATAGAAGATGTCTTGGAGCGATGAATAGTCGCCAGTCAGACTCGCCTCTCGACCGTGCTCCCACCACGGGTTGTATTCCTCGAGTCGCTGAATGAGGGTGTGCCCAGAAGAGAATGACTCCGAGTCGAATGCCATGGGATCTGTCTCAATTCCACAATTAATCTACATAGGTATGTTTCTTTGTATCCCCCTAGCTCACGTTCTTCCATCTATACACGTTGTTTTATGGTAGGCCCCCGATATTTCCCAACTAATGAGTAGCGGGACGCCGAGTTTCGAGGACTATGACCGCGAGGAGGCAGAGGAATACAGAGGGTTCATCGTAAATTCGAGCGCGTCTGCGACTGACTTTATAAACCGCACCTCTAGCCCTGACGCATTACGATATCTCGTCGAAGATGCGGAAATCGACAGGCGCGTCTCTGGAAACCGTGATGAGGTCCGACAGGCCCTTCTGACCTCAAATGACACCCCGTTTGAGGTCAAACAGACCGTCGCCCAACGAAATTACAATCTGGGCGAGACGCTCGTCCCGGATACAGTCAAGAAAAACGCCCTCACCGCTATCAAAGTCGGGAAGCCAATCGTTCTCTACGGGCCGACCGGCACCGGAAAGACCTATTTTGCAAAGCAGCTCGCACTGGAGGCGTGCATCGACTACTCCATCCATACCGCGACGCCAACATGGACACCTGCAGACATCACCGGTAGTATTCAGCCGGAGACGAAAGACGGCGAGATTGAGTATCATCGCCGAGCAGGCTGCGTCTCACAAGGCATCCAGAAGGCAAACGAGTATCAAGACAACTGGGGCGTCATTATCGACGAAATCACCCGGGCAGACATCTCCCAGGTATTCGGGCCACTATACACCGCTATCGAGGACGAAGATCAGGTCATCTTCCGTAATGACGACGGGGATCCGCTCACGCTCAACGACAACGTCAAGATCATCTGTACGATGAATATGTCGGACCGGACAGTGAACGAGCTCGACAATGCGATCACTCGTCGCTTCGCGATGATAGAACTCAGCCGCTACGGTGACGAGGAGCGGGCCTCGCTGTTCGACCGCTGGATCGGAGAACTCGGCTCTGATGTGGATATCGACCGCGACAAGCTTCAGGAACTCTTCGAGAGCCACCACCAGGGGATCAACGAGGGGACAACTACCAGCGGTGAGGACGGAATTATGGAGTTCGGACCGATGCACTACGAGGACGTCACTCAGTTCCTCAAGCACGCCTGTGGAGACGGCGGTCAGTACAGAGGTGAGGAAGATGTCGCAGTCGGGCAGGCCTTCGCCACGTACATTGCGCCTCGCATCCTGAACACGGCGGCACTGCCCCAGATCAATCGCCTTGCGAGTCACTACGAGACGCTCGACAACCAGTTCGAAGCGTTCGACCTTAGCCCCGCTATGGACCTCGCGAACCAGCAGGCGGAGGCTGAGGAACGCGAGATGGGCGTCAGCGCCTATGAGTAACGCTGTCCGCTACGACTACGGTACATCCCTCTGCTCCGTCCAGGAGAATCGAAAGCTCATCATCGAGGACTGCGATCCGGATACGATCAATAACGAGCTTCGCGCGGCGAACTTCGTTCGGGAGGGAAGCAAATTTGTCAAGAAGCGGCCCCGACTACGGACTCGATCCGGGCGAAATTCCGAGTCGGGTGCGCTACAGGTCCTTTCAGTACGCCTCGTGGATGACACACTCCACGTCGAGCCCTCAGACGTCGTCGGCATTGTGAGGCTCGTCCCGGGGATGAGCGTCCAGGTCGAACCCAAGGTCGACTGGGAGCACGTCATTCAGATGCTCCTTACGGTCTACGACATCGACAGGACGCAGTCTCATTACGGAGTACCGCTCGACGAGCTGGTGTCAAGCGGCGTTGAATCCGCTCGCATTATCGCCATCCTGGCGATCAACTACGTTCATGGTGTCAGAACGATCCGCCGTGAGGGATTCATTCGGGATCTCAATATTCGTCGCCGGGACGGGTTCGAAGGACTAGGTTCAATCGACGTCGAGCAGACGCTGATGAATCACGCAACGGGGAACCCGGCTCCGACTTGGATCGAAACACAGGTCGAGTACGCTAACCCTGTGAATTCGGCAGTTCATATGGCTGGAAAGCTGCTCCTCAGGCTGCTCCAGCAGGATCAGAACGGCCATCAGCACCCCCGTCAGGATGTACTCCTCTCCATGGTTCATCAGGAGGTTGAACGAATGGAGGAGCTGGGTATCCAGAGTAGTCAGAAGGAAATCGGAGGATATCGCCGACTCTCTCTCCAGGATCTCCCCCGACAACGTCATTACTACCGTCGAGCGTTCCACACTAGTCAATCGATTCTCTCGTCGACGTTGCTCGGACAGGCTGGGGGTGGCCCGGAGGAACTCCTCGTCGACTATGCGCTGAGCATGAATAAACTGTTCCAGGATTACTCCAATCGGGTCCTTAACCGGAAAGTGGAATCCCTACGCCAGATTGACTACCTGGATCAGCTATCGGAGGTCAAATGCAAGCCTGAGCCACCGATTTATCCCTTCGCAGGGAACTCTGAAGCTCGCCACCAACCCGATCACCTCCTCACAGACGGAGACCAAACGCTCGCGGTGCTGGACTCCAAGTACTATCAAGCGGGCAAGAATCCAGCTAACGAGTCTGCATCCCGGTCGAGGATGTTCGCGTACGCCTATCTCACGGAGACCGACCGGATGGCATTCCTCTGCCCCCAGTATCGCAATGTTCGACTTCCCGTACAACACACTGGGGCAGAAATAGAGGTCGTCTCACCTGACGGGGACTTCACTTGCGAGGACTACGAGGAGGTCATCCGAAAGTACATTTTGGAGACGCTCGCGATTACCTATCCTGAACTCCACGTTTTCGAGGCGACTTCCGATGCATACCTCAGCCTCAGTGGTGTCTCAGAGGAAGCCCTCTCGGAGGTTCACGATACGAACGGTCCCTTCAGCATCAGTAATCCCACTACGTTCGCTGACCGGGTCATCGCGGCGATTGCATTCGCATCCTACGGACCAAACAAACCGGAACTAGAAAACCAGGGTCAGTGGACGAAGTCCCGAATCAAAGAGGCGTGCACAAAGAGCGATGAGGAAGACCATCCAAAATACCCGCAACACGAGACGACGTGCATCCCGATATACGATCCTGAGGGGAATGACGACCATGGGACTGTGACCCTACACTTCCTCAGATCGGACCAAGAGGGGACTTCGGTAAGCACGGAAGGACCATTTCCCCTGATGTGAACCGCTGACGGGTGCTACACGCGAAACGGCGCAACGAGCCACCCTGAATCCCGCTTCTTGATTTTCCGGCCAAAGATTGGCTCCAAGGAGTGGAACTCATCATCGATTTCTACGTCGAACGAGTCACCGGCACCTTGGATATCACCGTCGACGACGAACTGAATCGCTGGTAACGGGCGCTGGCTGTTGAGATAATCCATCTCTTGCCGCATTGTAGAAACCAGCTGGTCGCGGAGGTCTTCATCTTCGGTAAGGACTTCTTCGAGACCTGCTACGCAGATTTCGTCGGGGAGATCTCGATTCTCGAGCTTCGTCACGAACTCGTCGACGGGAACTCGATACTCGGCGGACTCTCGCTCACCACTCACGATGATGTTGTACATGCCCGCCACTGCGTCGATATCACTCATGTCATCACGAACGTCTCACAGGAGTGTGAAATACGTTAGTCTCTGAGGATCTGACGAAACGTCTCGTCCCCAGTGATGTCCGCAAGTTCGGATGCTACGTCCATCATTTCTCCTGTGACCTCCAGTTCACGGCTTTCCTCCCTGGGTTTGGTCTCCTCATCAGCAGCGTATCGGAGGAGCTGTACCCGCTCGAGAGCAGAGAGTTCGTCAGGGGCTTTCGCTTGGAGGTAAGCCATCCGCTGCTCATCGTGCCACCGCAATAACGTGAAGCCATCTGTGATGTCGAAAAACGCCCGTTCCTGGAGGTCCTTTGGGCTGACTCCAGTTCCTCGACACAAACGGTTCACATCGTTAAACGTGGACTCTCCCATCGACAGGAGGCTCAGGTAGATTTCGTCGGGGGAGACACCATCATCACCAGCGATGATGTCGTACATCCCGGCGACAACGTCAGTCGCGGACATAACGGATCCCTCACGATGGACCTTACCGTGGTGTTTGGAATATTCTCGGAAACACCGTCCGAGTTTGACGACGCTGATATCGCCTTCCGAGATGGTTTGTCCCTCCTGAATCTCCTCCTCCGTTCGCTGCGCGATCCTGTACATCTGTCGTCGAAGCGCAGCCCAGCTGATCGGGTCGCGATCCGTCATCGGTCGTGCGACCACGATCACGCTGAAGGAGAGTTCGTCGCCCATTACGAACTCGCTGAGATTGGCCGAGATCGGATACGTCGCAGTCACGTCAAATCCTTCGTCGCACAGAGACTCGAGGAGCGCCCCCCAGGACTCGATTCCACTGTGCCGATACGTGAACGTGAGTACGCCGTCGTCCTTCAGTACGTCCCGCATCCGGGAGAACGATTGCTTGAGCTCCCTCTCGAAGGTAGGTCCGTCCTTGTCGATAGCCGGGTTCGCGACGATGCTCTCTTCGCGAGGCGTCGTTTCGGGGGTAAAGCAGGAGTATTCATCCGACAGAAGCAGCCGCTGCCAGACGTAGAAGAAGTCTGAGACCTCCGAATAGACGACGTTGTCGTAGTACGGGGGATCAGTGATGATGGCGTCATACTCCGATTCAAGCTCAACGTCCCGGACATCGCCTTGGTGGAGTGTGTATTCGCCACCGACCGGGTTCTCAAACGAATCCGTCTGTTTGAGTTCTCCATCTTCGAGGTACCGCTCCGTGGGCTGATGGGCGAACTCGACGCCGTTGACGATTTTCTCCCACGTATTCTTGAACGTGCCTCGCCCAGCTCTCGTTCCCCAGACGTTGTTTTCCGCATATTCGACCTGGGGTTGGTAGGAGTTCTGTCTGAAGATCCCCTCTATTTTCGTCCCGGAGATATTGTAGAGGGCGAAGTTATTCTGGAACATCAGAGAGTCGCTGAAAGCGAGGAGGAGATACTCCTTGACGGTCTGGTCTTCGACGTCATCGATGGCAGAGAGCAGCGTCGAAAGACAGTAGAGCTGGCGATCGTTGAACATGTCCGACCACGTCTCGTAGCCGTGGCGGAAGACATCGTTTCCATTTATCCCGGACGCTGCCGTGATCGCACCTTCAGGGATTTCACTCTGAGGGATATACACATCTAACTCCTCTGCAGAGTGCCACTCCTCCCTAGCGCGATCGAACTGAGTACGGTCTTTGTCAGTTGCCGCAGTGAAGCCCTTGAACGTCGCTCGATCCTTGCCTTCGTCCTCACACTCCGTACAGTAGTATTCGATCGCGTAGAGATCCTCGGCGTACGACTGCCCGTCGGCAATCGCATCGACGATTGGATACTGCAGACCGCACGACGGGCATCCGTAGTTACCGCCTCGAGAGACTGGACCGTTCGCCGGGATGTACTCGTAGCCACATTCCGTACACACGGACTCGGTTTGATAGTCGTCAGTCAGAAAGACGGATTCACAGTCCGGGCAGTAGACGTTGTATTTGTCGTCGTCCTCGTAGCGACCGTTCGCGACACGGTAATCTTTGAACAGTGGAATCGTCTCGCCACAGGAAGTGCAGTCTAGCTTCCGTACCCAGAGCGCATACACGACGTCAGCAACGTGGTTCTCGTCGTGAGGACAGGTAGTCTCATAGTGAGACTGGAGTTCGTCTGCGACGGTCGCCCGGACATCGTCGAAGGCCTGTTGCAGCTCGTCCGCATCGACCTCGTGAGCTTCAAGGCTCTTTTTTGAGATGAACCACGCGACAGGATTCAAGTCGACACCGGTTACGGTTGCCCCGAATCGGATGGCCTCCATGAGGCTCGTCCCACCGCCCATGAACGGGTCAAGGACGGTCTTCCCGTCAACGCGAACGTCTTTCGGATACAACTCCCAGAGCGCGTCGGGCTCAGTGAGACTGACCGACTCGATGAGTTGGGCGAGGTCCTCAGTGGTGGTGTCTTCTGTATCGCCGTCGCCGAAATCGGAAAGGTTCAGATTTTCCTGGTCTGCATTATGGATTTCGACAGCGCTAGGATCGTCGACTAACGAGTACAGCGAGATCGCCCTGAACACGCTCCCGAGCCGTCTAGCCCACCATTTGTGCATCGTGGACAGCGGTCGGTAGTACATCTTAGCGCGGCCCTCGCGGTCAGCGAGGTCGTTCACCTGCTCGATGGGGAACCCCCGCTCGATAGGGAGCGTATCCCGCGAGTTCGCGTCCGGGTCAGACATGATAGCTGGTGGTTCCGTCTTCGTATTTGAAGCTGCGCGTCATTCGAACTGGATGGTGATGTCGATGCTTGTGGCAGACTCAGGGATGTTCTCCAGAATGTCGGCGACGATCTCGTGAGATTGTCCGAGTTCGAGTTGCAGATCCGTATGGGCCTGCTGGAACTCAGCGACCCCTTGGAGACCGCCAGGCACTGCGCCCTCACCATCGGTATTGAATGAAATCGATCCGTACGAGACGGAGCCAGATTCGTGTGATTCGTTCCACTCCTGGCGCATCTCTGCTGGGCTGTCGCCTTGGTATTCGAAAGTCCAGCCCTCCTCCGGCGGGATGCGGAACCCAGCGCCGGGGAACCAGTCTGCAGGATCCTCCGAGCCAGTCGCGCCGACAACGTAGTGCGGGTCCTCCTTTCCGAGGTTTGCGAGCAGGAAGTGCTTGACCGCCGCCTCGGGCTGTCCTGCAGCGCATTCACTCTGAATCGACTGCACCTGGAAGGTGGCTTCCTCATCGAGGTCGCTGATATAGTTCAGAATCCGGTCGCCGATGTCCTCGGGAACCATCGGCGCGAGGACGACGGACGTGGGGTCACGATCACCGAGGGTACTGACGTAGTCACCCCCGGTTTTGAGTTTGTATCCATCCGCCAGAAGCGCACTTACTGCGCTTCGGAATGCGGACTCGGTATCGTCTTGCGGGAGGTAGACCTCGGCGTCATTCCGGATGGTCGTAAGAACCTGACTGGTATCGGCTTCGCCGGCGGCATCAACCGTCTCCTCGATACGGTCACGAATCTCGTTTGCTCCGAGCGTCTCAGCGTCCGAGACGTCTCGGAGCGTCGCGTCAGAGCGAACTTTGTCGAGGATTTCACTGCCGCTGACGAGGACGTAGTGATCCTCGTTTGCCAGCCGCCCGGCAGCCATCTTGACGGCGTCTTCCGGGTCTTGGTCGTGAATCCACACGTCGGTCCGCTGGCGAAGATCGAGTTCGAACGATCCCAGGTCGACTTCCTTCGTTCCGGCGCCGAAGCGCCCCCGAAGTTCGGATTCGACCTCCTCAGTCGACCACTTCTCGACGTCGCTCTCCAGAACGAGCACCGTGTCCTGATTCAGCCCGCGGAGTTCGTCCTTGAACCCGCTACCATCGTGGGCAAGGATCGGCTTGTCTCCGAGTCCGTCCTCGACGGCGTTGACGACCGCCTGCGCGCTTCCCGGAATTGGATACGTCGGGTCCATCAGGAACTGCTCATAGATATCGTCGATGGTCGTCTCGGAGCGGTTATCGAGGCGATCGCGGACGATATCCCAGACGTGACGCTGGAGGTCGAAGGGATCTGCCTCCGCTGCTGCGGCGATGTTGCTGGCGTTCAGGACGGGGTCGGTGGCGACGAAGTTCTCCAGCGACATCTCGGCCGCGTAGTCGAACTCGTTGAGGAGATCGTCGCCGTCGATGATTTCCCCGTAGGCGCTCTCCAAGCGTTCGAGGAGGTCGTCTTCGTACTCTTCGTGGAGTTTTGCGATCTCCTCGCGAATCTCCTCTGCAAGGTTCTCGTCCGCCTTGCGGATCTCTGCGCCGATGACCTCCTTGGCCTTCCCGAGGAACTTCTCCTGCTGCGAGGTGGGCGAGATGGTCTTGCCGTTCTTGGGCTGGACGAACACCAGCGTGTTCCGCCATTGTCGACCGGCAGGCTGATTCTTGATGATCTCACCAACGCTGTCAGCATCCCAGGGGCCGTTTTTCACGACTGTTTTGATGTTCTGACTATCGGGGACGTTCTCGAGTTCGCCGTCGACGTTGAATCCGACCGCGTGTGCACCCGAACCGAATAGCGTTTCGACAGTGTCGCCGACGAGCTCGATCGCGTCTTCGTCGTCGACGTCGCGAGCGGCGTTCTTCACGAGCGAGCGCGGGTTCTCATCCTCACGGATGACGTAGCGGTCGTCGGAGCGCCAGAGGTGGTAGACTTCGCCTTGGAGACGTTCGAGGTCGACGATGATGTCGTTGATGCGGTCGCCGGCGTGGTAGGTCCCGATAACGATGTCGGAGGTGGTCGCGCCCTCAGCGAGCCCCGGCGTGAGCGAGTAGATGAGAACAGTGCTGAGGATGGGTCGGCCGTAGGTGATATCGGCGTCGGCGAGACGTTCTCGGATGTCGTCGTAACACCGGTCAGGCCGGGAGTGTTCGACGTTGATGCGGGTGAGTTCGTCGTTGTACTCGACGGCGTCGACCTCGCCGTGCGTGAGGAGGTCAGTATCCTGGTACTGATCGACGAGTACCTTCGCGAACAGATACAGCATCCCCCGAGTCGCGCCCGATTCGGTCTCCGCGAAGTAGCGGGTTTTCAGCGAGTCGATGAGGATCGGGTGGAACGGGTAGGTATCGTACATCTCCTCGCGGAGGCCATCCGGAAGGTCGACGTAATCAGTGTCCGCGTAGGCTTCGATGTACTGGTCGACGAGCGTGCGCATCGCCGAGCGGTCGTGGATAGAGTCGACGAGACGGTGACGGAGAACGTCCCGAATGTCGACCTGGTTGGACATATTGACCTGAACGCGCTCGGGCTCGCGAGACAGGATATCGTGGACATCAGATCCCTCACGAAGCACAGAGACAAATGCGAACAGTTCCGTGTTGGGACGGGACGTCGTCTCGAAGAGCGCTTGCAGGAACCCGCGGTTCGCGTCTTTCCGGCGACCGCTGAGCGAGCCGAACCAGTCCTCGAGTTCGTCCATGAAGAACGCGACGGTACGGTCGCCGACCGCGTCCTGGATGACGTCGATGCTCGGGTAGCCACCCTCCTCGTCGTACTCTTCCTCATCCGGTTCGTAATCCAGCTGTTCGAACAGTGGCTCCCAGAGGTACTCGTACTGCTCCTTTTGGAGGGAGACGACGACCGGGAGCGCGTCGTCAGGGAGCGCTTCTCCAAGCCCTTCGATACGGCCATCAGCCCAGCCGCCCACCACGTCGGGCGAGTTGAAGCAGTGGTACAGCGCGACCATCTGGTGGGACTTCCCGGTCCCGTACGGACCGTACATCTCGTGGAGGCGGTTGTTGTCCTCGCCCCGACGAGTGTCTCGGAGTCGCTTCAGGGAGTCCTCCAGCCCACCGGTCAGCAGCGTCCGGTTGAAGAATCGCTCTGCGTCGGATTCCAGCGTATCGGCCTCGCTGTCGACATCGTAGAGGCGGATCTGGCCCTTGATGAGGCTATCCCCCTCGGTGAGCTCTGGACTGAGCGTCAGCACGTCGTCGATTGTGGTATCGAGAGTTCCTTCCGCGCTCATGTATACCCGACACGATGGCCGACCATCTTATTAAAGTACGTATCGTAAGATACTGTCTGATTTGATTATATTCTATTAGATGGGGAAAACATGTTTTATAGACTATTAGAAACAAGGTAATGTATTTTACTCTACTACGAATGGGTATTGGAACTCGATCTAGTGACTCAGCCGGCGAAGAAGGAACTCTACAAAAGATCTACTCGTCGGTGAATTCGTCCCAGTTGGTGTTGTGGACACCAAGCATATTCAGATATGTCTCGTCTCTCGTCGCCTCGGCGAGACCTTCACAGAGTTCCTGAAGATCGTCGGAATTCCAGCGCTCTAAGTACTCCTTGATCGATTTGTCCTCTTCATAGCGGTAACGCAGGAAGTGAGCTTTGTCTAAGACAGTCAGATCACCATTCTCGCCGGTGACCTTATCTTGGACGTAGGCCTGACGCTTTTGATCCCTCCAGTCACCGATGATGAAGTTGTTACCCTCCATCCGGAAGAGGGCCTTCTCACGCATTTCCTCCTCAGAAGCTTCACTCCGCCGGAGGAGTTTGTTGAAGTCATCATAACGAGGGGAGAGATTCCTTTGGAGTGCCAGGAAGATATCTTGCTCACCAAGTGCGTTGTCCTGGATAATACCATAGATTTCCTGGACTGCTTCCTTGGCAGTCATAATTTCGCCGCCACGGCGAACCTCACCGTGGTGCTTCGAATATTCAGAGAAACAGGCACCCATTTCGACCACACCGATATCTCCTTCCGAAAGGTCTCGATGCTCTTGGAGGCTTTCCTGGATCTCCTCAAGTCTATTCATAATATCAATCCTGAGACGCCGCCAGGAAATTGGTTGGCGATCCTCAGTCGGACGGGCGACGATGGCGATATCGAACGCGACAGCTTCTCCGCTGATGAACTTGGTTAAGTCAGAGTTGATCGGGTATGTCGCCGTCACTTCAAAGTCATTGTTACACAGTGATTCGAGGAGTTCCCCCCAAGACTCCTCGTCGCTATGGTGATACGTGAATGCGAGCGTTCCGTCGCTCTTGAGGGCTTTGTTTATGACAGCCAGTGCTTCCCCCATTTCATGTTCGAAGTCCTCTGCTGTCTTTCCTAAATATGGATTTGTTACTATCGACTCTGCTCGTGGCGTTTTCTCTTGATCAAAGCCAGGATATTTGTCTTCTAGTAGTATCTTCTGCCAGACGTAGAAGTAGTCCGCTACCTCAGAGTAGATAATATTGTCATAGTACGGCGGGTCAGTAATTACCGCATCGTACTCATTGGTCGCATCGATGAGTCGCATATCGCCTTGGTAGACTTCGGACCCTTTCCCGATTGGTTGGGCGAATTCCGGTGTCTCTTTGGTCTCACCATCCTCAATGTATCGTTCCGTCGGTGCATTCGCGTACTCAACACCCCGAATAACCATATCCCATATATTACGGAATGACCCACGTCCAAACTCAGTCCCCCAAAGATTCCCTTCAATCATATCGTTTTGAGGGGGAAACGCCTTCATACGTGCAAGCGCAGATTCAACCTTGTTGGCTGAATAATTATACATCGTCAGAAGATTGTAGGACAGAAGCGAGTCTGAAAGTGCTAACAGGAGATATTCCCCTGCTTCCCCATCAATTTCCTCAATAGCTTGCATCATCTTCGCTATATTGAGGAGCTGCCTTTCATTGAACATATCCGTCCAATACTCGATTCCGTGCTGGAATACGTCATTACCGCTTATCGAAGAAGCAGCTGTGATAGCTCCTTCTGGAACCTTCTCGTCAGGCACGTACTCATGTAAATCTGTCCGAGTCTCCCATTCCTGTTTTGCGTCCTGTACAAGTTTTTTGTCGGCAGGGTCGGGACTCTTGTACCCTTTGTACGAACTCTTCTCCAAGCCCTGCTGATCACACTCTTCGCAGTAGTACTCAACAGCATAGAGCCGCTGTTGCGGCGTGCCCTGCTCAGCAATCCCGTCGGTTACAGATTCTTTTTGGCCGCATTCCGGGCAGTTATAGTAACCTCCACGAGTGACTTGCCCATTCTCAGGGACGAACTTATGATTACACTGATGACATTGGCTCTCTTCATGCCAGTCATCGGTCAGTGTAACCGTCTCGCAGTCCGGACACAGGACGTAATATTTTCCATCGTCTTCGAATCTCCCTGAGGCTACGCGGTAATCCTTCAGTAGCGGAATAGTATGTCCACAGGATACGCAATCAAGTTCCTTAACCCAAAAGTTGTACATCACGTCGGCTTCGTGATCGCCATTTGGACAAGGAGTGCGGTAGTACCGGAGAATCTCATCTGCTACTTTCTCTTTTAGTCGATCGAAACCTTGCTGCAGGTCTTCAATGTCGGCCTCTCCCGCCCCTAATTGCTTTTTTGTCACAAACCATGCGACCGGGTTCAGATCTACCCCACGAGATTCTATCCCAAACCGCGATGCCTCAACGAGGGACGTCCCCCCACCCATGAATGGATCTAGAATTTTCTTGTTCTTGATCCGGACATCCTTTGGGTAGAACTTCCAAAGTGATCCCGGGTCGTCCATCGAGACTTCGCCAATCGCATCGATAAGGTCGTCATTGCTTAGACCCTCATTGCCGAGTGTCTGATTCTCACCTGGTTCATAGACATCCACGTCTTCAGCGCTCGTACTTTCATCAAGTAGCGAATAGAGAGTGATAGCACGAAAGAGACAACCTGGTCGGCGTGCCCACCACTTGTGCATTGTGTAGATTGGACGATACCATTGTTTTGCACGTCCTTCTTTTTGAGCGATCTCGTTTACACGCTCAATTGGAAATCCGCGTTCAATAGGGAGCTCAGGACGGCCCTCTGACTTCTCAGACTGTTCCTGCTTAGACATGAGTCGACCTTTGGAAGGCTTTCCACAGTAGCCATATAAAAATATGCAACTGACGGCTACTGCTTCTGTGGTAGGGCGCAGACAGCATTTTGCTTCAGCTCACACCACATCCTAGTGACTTGTCTGAAAGGGCAACACGCTGGGACATCTGACCCCACGATGAAGACATAAATTCGTGTTAGCTTCCACCACGGGATTGATGTGCTACCGACAATGTATCTCACATATGAGTGGTGACGATTCCCTAGATACGCAAACAAGCTTCCATTTTCAAAGTCCCTCATACGGCGACGAAGTTAAACAAACGCTCTTTGACTCATTTGAGACAGATGACTTTGATGGACTGAGAGTGATGATTGCGACGGTGACTACGACGGGTCTCGACGGTTTTGAAAAGAGATTTGAGACTTTCTGCAAAGCAGGAAAGTCGCTAAATTTCCTCATCGGAACGGGATTAGCACCGGACCCGAATGCCATTCAACAATTACGAGATATAAGAGACAAGTGGCCCCATCTCGTAAATCTACAACTGGTACAAACAGATAACGGTCGAAATCTGTTCCATCCAAAATTATACTGGTTTCACGGTAACAAACAACACCGGCTCTTTGTTGGTTCTGCTAATTGGTCTGGCCGAGGACATACAACCAATATTGAAGCGATGACAAAAACGGATTTCACTGTTGAGCCATCAGATCCCCCTAAAATTCTAAAAAGTCTGAATGACGCTTGGACCGACGTACATGAAGCGGGTCAGCAGGAAGATGGGTGGGGAAGATTGCTCAAACCGTCAGATGAAGTCCTTTCTCAACTTGAATCCAGTTGGAGTGCTGGACAAGCGGCACAAGACACCACTGTAAGTGTTGAGACAAGCGAGGAAGCCGAACAACGTGAGGTTTGGCCGTTCAAGGGTACGGGGAAAGAGATGGTTATGGATCTTACTATGGAACAGGGCGGTGATCGTATATCGCAAGTTCAGCCACCCAAGACAGTCTGGAGACAATTTTTTGATATTGAACCAGAAGATGACCAACCAGAATACGAGATCGAAGACGCGCGTACGGGAGACCGATATCATTTCGCGGTCAGTGGAAAAGATCATAATTGGACGCTAGAAATTCCTGGTGCGCGAGTTTCACGACCTGCAATCATAGTTCTGCGGCTAGTTGACCATAGGAAACTCATCTATGCAGTTTATACTCCTGAAGATGCTGAATACGACGAGATAGATCAGTTCTTAGAGGATAACGGTAGGAGGCCCCATCACCTCCAAGATCGGAGACAGTATATACATAGCTCATAATATTTACTCGTTTGACTAATTCAATGTCAATTAGTTGGCCGGCTCACTTGAAGATGAGAAGAATAATGAGAGACACCACAGCTCAGGTACGAAGAGGAGAAGAAAACACAGTACAAATATGCCCGCAAAGAGAGGGTGATATGTCTCAGCCATCATTAGCTATTATCTCAAAATATGACAGATAAAATAACCAGTTGGACAAATCAGATCCATCAGGGGGATGCCTTCGAATTAGTTGAGGAGATCCCTGATGATTCTATCCATTGCGCAGTTACATCGCCTCCGTATTGGGGACTTCGAGACTACGACGCGGAGGATCAGATGGGGTTAGAGGACTCAGTTACAGAGTATATCGAGAACCTCGTCAAGTTAGGAACAGAACTCAAGAGAGTAATACGAGATGACGGAAGCTGGTGGCTTAATCTTGGAGACGTTTTTGCTCAAGAAGAGACCGAAATAGAAGGCGATAGTCTGCCACGAAAATCAAAACTACTCCTTCCACATCGTGTTGCGATTTCTCTGGCGGAGAATGGATGGGTAGTTCGCTCAGATGTCGTTTGGTCGAAGCCTAATCCGATGCCGCATTCGACTCAAGACCGGCTTAATGAGGAAAAAGAGTTCGTATTTCAGTTAGCGAATTCGCCCGACTACTGGTTTGACTTGGACCCAATACGAGAGGCATACAGCGATTCGAGTATTGAAAGAATTGAGTCAGAAGCGCCAATATTGAACCGTGCAACAGAGGAATACGCAGATTCAACTCCAATCAGCGGCGGAGAGAGCTACTCACGAGAAATACACCCCGAAGGGAAAAATCCAGGCGATGTCTGGGAATTGACTGTCCCCACATTCTCGGAGGCTCATTTTGCAGTTTATCCAGAATCGCTCGTTGAACGCCCAATAAAAGCAACCTGTCCGCCGACAGTCTGTGCATCCTGTGGAACTCCGTATGAACGTAGTGAAGAACAGTGGCAGCAAGTTTGCTCATGCTGCTCTGAGGAGACGAAATCTGGAATTGTCTTAGATCCCTTTATTGGAAGCGGTACGACTGCTAAGGTCGCAAAACGGATAGGACGAGACTTCATTGGATTTGAACTGAACCCAGACTACGTTGCAATTGCCCAACGCCGAGCTGGACTTACTATTAGTGAGCCTGAACGGCTGGATGATGATGATAGTGTCACAAGATTAGATGAGTTCACACAAGATAATTAATAGATGTCTCAATTATTGAATCTGCCATTCCACCCGACTACATCTGGGATTATTAGACAATGAATCTCCCAATTGATCCGTCGGAAAACCATGCAACGCCGCAGGAATTGATCCAAACGCTGCCCTCGAAAGCTGCCCGTCGTCGCGTCATTCAAGCGGCTGATATCTCCCTCGATGTCGACGACAGGAGCTTCGCCGACACACTCGACGAACTTTCCCAGATCGAACTCCGACGGGCGGCGTCACAGCTCCGCTTTGCAGGAGACCGGAAAGTCTACTACTATCAGGTCGACGGTCTGCGTCAGGTTTCACCGGACGGAGCGACTGGCCAAGTCGGTGACGTGGGTTCTCCAGGTGCGTATGGACCCGAAGTCCAGACAGCAATTAGAGACCACGACCGTATCTACGTCGTCTGCAACGTCCCCGACACCGGGTCACAGACGCAACTGACGATCTCGAAGGAAACCCGACCGACGACGGTCGCGACGTTCAAACCGAGAACCCAGCTCCTCGCCGTTCGGGCTTCCGACGGCGGTACCGCCGACGCAACCCTCCAGGCAGTGCTAAGTTATCTTGACCTGGATGATGCAACCCGAATTTCCTTCCTTGACACCGGGTTCCGTGGACGGTTCGAAGACGCCTGCGTTGATGGGTATTCGACGCTTCGATTGAGGAATACGAACCCACGAGACACCTCGCGGGAGATCGAGGTCCGGTCAAAGGATCCAGAACCTGGAAACGTAGCCGACGTTCGTACCGACGCGATCGTCGAGGACCTACTCCAGCGTGGTGACATGGAACTCAACGCGGCGACGGGGCTCGTCACCGTCCCGACTGACGTCCGCTCGATGGAACACGGCGAACCGCTGCATCCGCGAGTAACAATTAGATTTCCGGATGGATGGGTGGCCTTCGAACAGTTTGTCCCCGAGCAGATATTGATCGAGTTCGACGATTTGGTGCGAGATTCGCTCTGATCAAGTCAGAATCTCACCAAGTCCACTCTCTCGACTCTGACTAAGCGGTGTCTCTCAGATTCGCACGGGAATTCTCAACCGGCAAAGCCTCAGTACCTATGACTCGTAGCTCACAGTATGCCCTACTGCCCGAATTGTGGGAGCCAAGTCAAGGCGGTTCACCACTACTGCGGATCCTGTGGCCAAGCACTGTCTGAGATTGCAGAGTCGGAGAGCGATCCACCAATGGCGGTCGATAGAGATGGATTTCTGTCACTGCGTTCGCTCTCGTACGTCAATGAACGCCTATGTTTAATCGCATGAAGGAAGTGGTATCTCCTGTTTTGCGGCCTTCTTCATGTTGTATCCTGCACACATCAGGGTGACTTCCCGGAACTCTCGGTACCAGGTTTGCGCTCGCAGGGCGGAGCCCAGCGAGCGCTTGACGCTGGAGAAGACGGTTTCAGCCATTGACCGCTGTCCGTAGAGTTCTTCGTCAATCCGGGCGTTGTGAGCGTGATCGTACGGTTTGTGGAGACAGTGCTTGATGAGCGGCCTGATGCCTAATTCACGGAGATCTTCCCGAAGCCAGTTACAGTCATACCCTTTGTCAGCGGTAAGGACTCGCAACTCGCCCGCGTGCCGGCGGGCGAGTTGCTCGCACACTTCGGCGTCGCTGCCTTCCCACGTCGTTGTGCAGTACAAATCAAGGATCACTTGGGTCTCCGTATCAACGAGTTTCGTCGCTTCAAGCGTCTGAACGCGGTAATTCGTGCGGCGGCAGTAGTGGCGGCTGGCGGGAGAGCGGTCGAAGTAGGTTGCATCGATAGCGGCGATGTCGCCGGTATCGTGCAGCTGGGCCGACTGGCCCAGCAGCACTCGGCAGATACGCATGTCGAGTCTTTCAAACGCGAGACATAACGTGGAATAGTGCGGGAGATCGGCTGGTTCAAGGCCGATCTCCCGCGTTATTCGTGGCATTTCCTTCAGGAGATCGATCGTCATTCGGTAGGTGGTCCCGAGGTAAATCCGCAGACAATGCAGCGGTATCATCACATAGTTAGGGAACCCGCCGCCTCCTTCTGGAGCGGCGGGTTCATCTGTATCGTCGCAAACTCTTTTAGCGATCCAAACACACCGCTCGGTGAAGCGGGAGATTAGGGTTTCCACAATCACTGCTCTCCCGCTTCAACGCCTTTGATCTCACGACGTGATCCGCCGCCCGCTAGTGATTAAACACAGGCCAATGAACTACTAGGCGGAGAACAGGAACTTGACCGAGATTCTGTCTCCTATACCCAACTCTCTCGAGAAGTGAGCGCCGCGTTTGCGGATTTCGCTCGTCTTGCGATGGTAAACGACCTCGATCTTCTTCAGCTCTGGGCGACGGGGTCAAACACGAATGCATTGAGTAAATCGGTTGATGATATGAATAATAACCAGTTCCAAGAATGGCTTGCTGCGATTGGGCTAGGGCGAACTCTTCGAATGTACGATGACGCACTACATACGGAGTTCGAGGACGAGTTCGACGACAGACTGCAGAAACTGATCGAGGTCGCAAATGAGGAGCTCGACGACGGAGAGCTATCGGAGTAGTTCTACGCTGCACGAGCGATATGATCTGTTGAGAGCTGGGTCGTTTCCTACTACGATTCCTTTGGTGAGGTGGTATACTCAGCACGAAGGTAGCTTTTTGAGGATCTTGTTCAAAAGCTAGTAGACGTGTATGGCGGACGCACCGGATGCTGAACGGCAGGCAGCCGAGCCCGATGTAGGAGAGATCCTCAGCGTGTCACAGCTGAACGACCGGATTGCGTCGGTCGTCCAGGACACGCCTGCCCTCAATGGCGTCCGCTGTATTGGCGAAGTCACGGATCTCCATCAGAACAGCACAGCGCTCTACTTCACGCTCACCGACGGCGATGCCGAACTCCCCTGTATGATCTGGGCGAACCGTTACCGGGAGATGGACGCCGATGTCGAGGACGGGACCGAAGTCATCCTCGAGGGCGATATCGACTACTGGGTCGAGGGTGGGAAAATCGACCTCAAACCGTGGGAGGTGATCGTCGTCGGCGACGGCGACCAAGCAGCTGCCGTCGAGCGGCTGCGAAGCGAACTCGAAGAGCGTGGCTGGTTCGACGACGAGCAGAAACAGCGCCCGCCAGCGTTCCCGGAGCGTGTCGGTGTCGTGACCTCACTCCGAGGGGATGCTCGGTACGACATCCAGAACGCGATCCACGGACAGGACCCAACCGTCGACATCCTGGTGAAGGACGCAACCGTACAGGGGTCGGAGGCGCCGACGTCCATCGCGAACGGCATCCACCATCTGGACCGGTCCGAAGAGGTCGACTCGATCATCGTCGGCCGTGGCGGCGGGAGTGATTCGAACCTCCAGGCGTTCAACACTGAGCGAGTCGCAGAGGCGATCTTCACCGCAAACACCCCGATCGTCACGGCGATCGGGCATACTGACGACCGGTTAATCGCCGATCAGGTCGCGGATGTGGCAACGATCACGCCGACGGCCGCCGGCGAGTATATCGTGAATTCCCGCGAGGAGTTCTTGGCGGGCGAAGTCAAGCCGCTGGCACAGCAACTCGACGCCGCGTACGAAACGTTCCAGCAGGAGCACAAACACGAACAGGAATTGGCCGAAGCAGTCGACGAGGCGGCTTCCCCCGAGGAGCTTCCGCCGATCTACTACAAGGCCGCCATCGGTGTGCTGCTGTTGCTGTTGTTGGTCATCACCGCGCTTTGGCTAGGGGTGATCTAAGGTGGCAAACGATTCAGAGATCCACGACCGGCTGAGCCGTGTCCAGGAGATCATCGAGCAACTTGATACAGACGAGTGTGATCTCGAGGAAGGAGCAATGCTTCACGAGGACGGTCAGGAACTCTTGGGTGAGGTGCGAGAAATCCTCGACGAGGGTAGTGGTGACATCGTAGAAATCGAATAGATTTCTGCGCTAATGTTAACCAACGCGTTCCGTATGATACTCTCATTTTGTTGGTTAATTCTGTTATCCGTGATGAACGCATCATTCGATTATAGTTTACCTTAGATTATTGTACAGATAGTGGCCAGAAAGCATATACCTATCATCTAGCTACGGCGTCAATATGTACCGGGACTCAGCCGGTGCATACCCATACCCGCACGTATGATCACACGGTCAGTCACCATCGAGGACATCGATGATCTGTACCTGATGTGGAACGACCACATCAACGCCTCTGCCCTCTATCGCCGCGCCCTCCGCGAGGAAATGGAAGTCCGCGGTGTCGACCCCGATGAACTCCGCGACCTCCTCGACCGGGCCCGCGAACAGGGCTACTCGCTCGAAGAGATCGCAGAGGAGACGAACCGCTTCAATGATCTCCAGTCGCTCGTCGAGGAGCCACGGGGCTGCTCACCGGCTGGGGAAGCTTCCAACGACTAACCCGCTATGACACAGGATAGTACTCCCTCCGACCCTGAGCGTAGCTCCGCAACAGAATCGTCGTCAAGAAGCAGGCTTCCCAGGCAAGCCGCAGTTACCGTTGTCCTCCTGAGCCTGTTCGCCGTCCAGCCAGCAGCCGCGCAGACCAACGCCGTCTGTAGCGCAGATAACCTCCCAAGTATGATTGAGGGATTCTTCCAGCTCACCACCGGGCTGGGAATCGTCGGCCTCGCCATCGTCTGGCAGGCTGACTCCCTTATCGAGATGTTTACCCTCAATCCCGAACAGAAGAAAGGCCTCAAGCGCCACAAGCGCTCGGCGATGAAGTCCGCAGTCGTCCTCGTCGTGCTCGGCCCGCTCTACACGGTTGCCGGGTCGATGATGGGCCTCCCGCTGGCGCAGTGCGTCGACCTCGTCCCCTGGTAACTACCCCGCAGTCCCCGTGCAAGCCCTATGAACCATCGAGAGCTCTCCGTGCTCATGGCCGGGTTGCTGGTGACAAGCTTAATCACGGGTATCGTCGCCGCTGACCCGCCGCGGCCTGGGACGGAAGACAACGGGCTCACTGAGAACGAGTCGGCGACTCTGTGGTCTCGGGACTCGGACGATTACATCAGCCAAGAGGAGTACCAAGAGCGGTATGGTGAGTCTCGGACCGCGATGCAACAGCTCGCGAACGGGACGGATATCACGTTCAAACGCCCACCGGCGACCGCGGCGACGTGGACACGGAACGACTTCGAGAATCTGAATGCCGGCGGTTCAGATACCTCCATTCATCCATCCCACGCCTCGCTGGAAGACGGCGTCTACATCGAAGACGCTCACGCCACGATATTCGCCGTCCAACCATCGACGCGAGGCCATCTAGAGTCGGGCGAAACCCCGCTCTACATCGCTCCGAACGGGACGATGCGCGGGTTCGTCGACTACCGTGTTCGTGTCCCGAATGGGAGTTCCTCCGGCAATCGGACGGTCGAGTGGTCGCTGACGAACCACGAGGTCGACGAGGTCCGGCTCATCAATGATGGAACCACTATCGTTGAACAGGATGGCTCGCACACCCCCGCGTTGGAGTACCAGATCGAGGATGACTGGAGTACGACACTCACCCTCGAAGCCGAGATAGACGTTCGACTGAAGAAGACCGTTCGGATCGATCAAGGCGATGAGACAGACGTCGATGTCACGTATCATACCGAGTCGCTCAACGTCACAGACTCAATCGATGTCGAGATTTACGACCTCGCCGCGTACCCCTACTACGCCGAGTACCCGGACGGGGATACGGGAGTGGCGATCTTCCAGTCTCGCCCTTGGCAAGGCTACACGCTAACCGAGAACGGGAGTGCTCGCGTGCGCGGTGTATGGCGGTTCTACACAGCCAGGAACACGAACTGGGATACGCTCGTGCAGTCGGGCCGGACGGGGAGCACAACTGTCGAATCCGATGCGATCCCCGTCTACGTACACGCGTATCCGTCCCGAATTGGTCCCCGTGCTGAGCCCGTCCGTGATGGTCCTGAGATCATCGACACCTGGGGGACGGACCGTCCGTCGCCGGTGGGATCCCTCGGCGAGAACATCAATATTGACATCGTCAACCAGTCGTACACGACGACGTATGGCCTCGCTGTCCGCACCGAGACGGTCGACCGCGACGCGCTCCAAGTAGCGGGGATCGTACGGGGTGTGAACGCCTCGATTGTGGCACCTGACGCTGGCTCCGAGCGGCAGCTCCGGCGCAGTAATCTGACTGTTGAGGTCCTCCGGCAGAACGAAAGCCAGGCCACACTCCGCATCGAACTCCGGGACAACGAGACCGGCACACCAATCACGCTCGACGGTAGCAGCCGGCGGTATCCAATCGGCGGGAGCGCTCGCAACGGCTACATTACCATCGCAGATCAGCGCGTCGAGACCAACGCTTCCGGGGTAGCGATCGTGACAATCAACGAGCCGGGTATCTACACAGCTCGGTACCACCCAGGCTCGTGGCTCGGGCACGACCCAGCGTATGTGAGTGCGACGGCTACTGCTCGTTGGCATCCGCTCGGTACCATCGACGGTTGGTTCGCGTTCATTTTCGAGGTTGGCTGGCAGCTCATCCCGTTTATCGTGATGTTCTACGCAGGTAAGCGACTCCTCCGAATGCTCGGTCCAGAAGACATCTTCCAACGGAACCCATAGTCCATGACTAGAAACCACCCACACATCAGTCGGCGAACCGCCCTCCGAACAGTCGGCAGTGCTGCGCTCGTAGGTATCGCTGGCTGTCTGAATAATAATGGCGGGTCTGGGACACCCAGTGACGGAACGACCTCTCCAGATGGCAACGGCCCGCTCACGCGTATCGCTGTCGAGGGGACAGCACTCGTCGTCGAACTCTCCGAAGGGGCCGACATCAGTCAGGTCAACCTCATCCAACCGAACGGCGAGGTATTCGGACAACGTGACGTAGCCGCAGGTGCTCAACAGGTCTCGTTCGAGATCAGCACCGGGTATGCGCCTGGTGAGTACCGCGTACTCGCGTTGAAAGGGGAGGAGACAGTAGTTGAGACCACGGCTGAACTCCGTCCAGAGATTCAGATACAGGATGTTGGACTCTATCGGAATAACCCAGATAAGCCGTGGGACGAAGTCTATGGTGAGAGCGAGACTGACCGGATCAAGAATGGCGAGGCATTCGTTACGGTAGAGAACACAGGAAGCGGTCCGGAAACGATAACTGAACTAATCTTCTCCGGGGACGTTCCCAATCCAATTGAGAACCCCAGAGGCAGTGGAATGCACGAAACCGACCGGGTAGTAGTCTCCCCCGGCGAGACGGCCGACCTGTTCAGTAACTCGTTCCCGTTCGGTTCAGAGAGTGAGGACGGAATGGGGTGTTCCCCAGATGGAAACAGCGGACAGTTCACGGTTATCGTCGAGACTCAAGTCAGTGGCAATCGGGTCACGAGTACCTACGATGTCCAGTATTCCGGGTCTGACGAGATGACTGACTGTGAGGTCACGATCACGGAGGCCTGACGATGGTTGATCTCATTGACGTCGTCCTTGAGGGTATCAAAGGCGTCGTTGATTGGTTCATCGGGCTGTTCATGGACGGTCTCAGGTCGGGGTATGAGACCCTGACTGAGGGGATGTTCGGAACCCCGACCCCAGAGACGAACGGAGCATTTGTCTTCGGTGAACCAACCAACGCACCCTGGCCAGCGATTCACGATGCTCTCATCGGCGGCGAAATCATGCTGGTTGCCCTTTTGCTCCTCGTAATGAGTGTTCAGGGCCGTCACACGGTTCGGATCTTCAATATTGGAAGTACCTACGAAGCCCGAAAAACGAAGAAGACGGCCTGGGTCGGGGCCTTTCTAATCATTACGTGGTATTGGGTTGGAACTCTTGCGCTCTACCTCGTCGACGGGTTCACTATTGCACTGATGCCGGAGCTTTCCTCCGTAGCCTCGGCAATGCTTCAGTTCTTGGGAGCAGCCATCACAAACCCAGGGCTGGGGCTATTGTTCGCCGTGATTGGTGGAATCTCGATGTGGGCGCTGGAGGCGCTGTTCTACATCCGGATGATTCTGCTGTAT